>Ga0209702_10000026_pt1 | contig 241494 bp, 203 predicted proteins | sample FRY01_FD_187210 | JGI IMG/M metagenome (GOLD analysis project Ga0209702, IMG submission 187210) | Freshwater microbial communities from Lake Fryxell liftoff mats and glacier meltwater in Antarctica - FRY-01 (SPAdes) (version 2) | ecosystem: Environmental > Aquatic > Freshwater > Ice > Glacier...
CCTGATAGGCAAAGTTGAATTGCTCGTTTGCGAATCAAAAATCTTGCTGATTCACTAACTGTTCTAAAGTCGTTTTTTTCCATGTACAAATATACAAAAAATACTTTGAATTACCGCTAGGTTAATACCTAACGTAGTTCTATCTTATTTCTACCCAAAACAACTAAACCTTGGTTTTCCATTTGTTTGAGCAAACGAGATATTACCTCACGCGTTGTACCAAGTTCATCAGCCAATTGTTGGTGCGTAATTTGAATAGACTTAGAATGATGTAATTCGGCCTTTTGATTCAAATACTTTTCCAAACGCTGGTCCAATTTATCAAAAGCCATAGAGTTCACCACTTGAAGCAATTCTTCAAACCTGCGGTGATACAATTTAAAAATAAAATCTGCCCACTCCGCATGTTTACTTATCCACTCTGCAGATTTATCCGGTGGAATTAGCAGCAAAGTGGTTGCCTCCTCTGACACAGCTTTTACCTTGCTCGTTTCATGATGCAAAGCACCCAAAAAAGACATAATACAACTTTCGCCAGGACGAATGTAGTACAACAATAATTCTCTGCCATCTGGATCGGTGCGCATCACCTTAATGCTCCCTTCAATGACAATAGGTATACTTTTAATGAAAGTATCTTCCGAAATAATTGTTTCGCCAGCCTCAAAAACTTTTAAAATACCATGCTCAGCAACGTCATCTTTGAGTAAAGTCTTGAAGATTGATTTTGGAATTTCCATGTTTATGTTGAAAAAATCAAAGATAACAAAAGACTAAGTACAGTCCTAAATTTAAAAGTTTTAAATACCAAAGTTTAATACTACCTTCGCAACTCACTGAATACTATTATCATGAAAAAAATTATCTTCGTCTTATTCGCTCTTTTGATAAACGTTGAGCTCGATGCTCAAACATTCTCATCGGGAATAGCTGAGATTTTTTACAACCGCTGTACTTCTTGTCACAGAACTGGAGGTATCGCACCTTTTAACATTGGAAACTATCAAGAAGTAGTGAATAATGTTGGAAGCATTTATGATGCAATAGCACAAGACAGGATGCCACCATGGCCTCCAGACAACACGTATTCACAATTGTTGCATTCTCGTGCCTTAACTTCTTCTGAAAAATCTACTTTGTTGGATTGGTTAAACAACGGTATGCCCGAAGGCAACGCGTCAGAAACACAGCCACCGCCAGTTTTCCCATCAGGGTCGATACTTGGAAACGGTGATTTGGAATTGCAAATCCCCACTTACACGAGCGCTGCAACAGCTATGCAAGACGATTACGTATGCTTTTCTGTGCCAACGGGATTGTTGAATGCTAGAAAAATTCGCGCCATTGAAGTGGTTGCAGGTAACCCTGGAATTGTGCACCATTGCTTGATATACATAGATGAAACTGGCAATTATCAGACCAATACCAGTGGTCAATGCACAGGACCAGTTGGAGACAGCTACAAACTCGCGGGCGGTTATGTACCAGGAACAGTGCCCATGGTTTTCCCAAATAATCCAGCCTTGCGCATGGGGATGTCGATTACCGCTGGTTCAAATATTGTTTTTGCCATGCATTATCCTTCGGGCAGCGGTGGTCAACAAGACAGCACTCGAGTGATTTTGCATTTCTATCCAGAAGGAACGACAGGTATCCGTGAAGTAATCGCAAATCCCGTGATTCAAAATTGGGCTTTTTCCTTGCCGGCCAATCAAATTACTACAGTGAACGCTTCTCAAAACATGCCTGTCAATATATCTGTTTTTAGTGTATTTCCTCACATGCATTTGTTGGGTAAGTCGATCAAAGCTTATGGCATGCACCAAGGAGACACGATAAAACTCATCAACATTCCCAAGTGGGACTTCCACTGGCAAGGTTTCTATGTGTTTCAAAATCTGGTGAAATTGCCTTCTGGCTCCACACTGTATGGACAAGGTATTTATGACAACACTTCAACCAATGTTCACAACCCAAACAATCCACCAATCCATGTTGGACCGGGCTTAAACACAAGTGATGAAATGTTTATTTTCTATAATCACTACATGCCTTATTTACCCGGCGATGAAAACCACGATTTGGGTGCCATGGTGGCCTTGAATTTACAAGAGTATTTTTCAGAATCTCCCTCACCTATTCGAATTTTCCCGAATCCATTCGATAACTATTTAACTCTAGATTTGACGATGATTTCTTTTAGTAAACAAGCATCAATCGCCATTTATGACACCCAAGGTAAATTAATTAAAAGGTTAGATAACTTGTCTCCAGAAGGTGATAAAATAATACATTGGGATGGCACAAGCACCAACAATGAAATGGTAAACAATGGCGTTTATTACGTTTCAATTTTGGTAGATGGTGTGACGCACTTGCATCGGGCTGTAGTCAAAATGTAAATTCGACAAGATGACTTTCATTGATTTAATTTGATGTAGTCTATTTTCTAGATTTCATGATGCGATCCAAATCTCGCTTGGTGTCTTTTTCTTTCATATCCTCACGTTTGTCATGAAGTTTTTTCCCTTCTCCAAGGGCAATGCGCATTTTTGCAAATCCTGAATCCGACATGAAAATTTTTAGAGGCACTATCGAAAAACCTTTGATTTTCGATTTCTTAAACAGCTTATCCAATTCTTTTCTATTGAGCAAAAGCTTTCTATCGCGTCTAATTTTATGGCTGTTGTAAGAAGCCTCCGCATATTCCGAAATATGCATATTGCGCACGTACAATTCTGTTCCTTCAAATACGCAATAAGCCTCCAAGATACTCGCCTTGTTTTGTCTAATACTTTTGATTTCTGTGCCAGAAAGTTGAATGCCAGCATCAAATTCATCTAAAATATGAAATTCGAAGCGGGCGCGTTTGTTGGATATATTGACGTTGTTTTCAGACATGTGATGCAAAGATAGTAAAAAAGATAGCCTAGAATAAGAAGGCAAAGCGAGAGTAAGGAATAAAATCAGATAAGCATTCCGATACCTAAAGTAAAGTGCGTTGCTCATTTTTATTTCAAAAAAGTATCAATCAATTTTCAGATTTATCTTTAAACGATAAGGTAATTTTAATTCTAAATTTAGCTATTTATATGCATTACAATACCAATTAAAGGTAGGCACAATTCTAAAACCCAACCGGCACCCTCACCGTTAGCATAAAATTAAATCCAGGCTCAGAAATTTCCAACAATCTATAGCGACTCAAATGTTTCAAATAAGGGGTGTTTAGTATATTTCGAAAACCCAAGGACACAATGATTCCTTCAGGTAAATTTACTTTCGTCTGTTTCTTAATTGAGCCGATTTGAAAAGAAATATCACCATTGAGCAATAAGAACCCTGGTGTTGCCTTTTCATTGATATCCACCAAATTCTGTGCAAAAACATAGTTGATGCCTGGTTTGATGCTGAATTTTTTGAACACCTTGACTCCGAATAGCTTAATTTCAGGTTCAAAACTCAATTCCATAGGAGGGATAAAAGGAAGATTTCTACCCAATGAAATATTGTAGGCATGAACATACTGTGCTTTAAAAGTCAAGGTGAGTGTTTTCCCAAAAGCTTCTTGAACCATCACTTCGGCGCCAGAAAGCATAGCATTGTGCTGGGCATATCGAAACAATTGACCTGCATCGGGCAAAGGTGAAAACTGGCCTGTAGGTCGTAAATAAATAAAATTGTTGTAATAGTTTACGAATGGCGTAAAGGTAAAAACCCTAGAATCTGTATGATATTCATAAAGCAAATCCAATTGATAGGCCGTTTCTGTTTGCAAATCTGGATTGCCCATTTCATGACGAAAAGTGCCATGATGCACCCCGTTCATAGCCAATTCCACTGCTCGAGGAAACCGGTAAGTGCGCGCCAAATTGACTTTGACAATATGGTGATGCGTGATTTCATAATTCAAGCCCAATTGAGCTGCCCAATTCAAAAATTGTTTCTCCAAAGCGGGCGACAACTCTTGATTGATAATTTGTCCTTGTTGCTGTACATCGCGCAGTTTTTGCTCTGTTTTCACGTAATAATAATCGGTTCGCAAACCTATATTTAAATTAACTTTTTCTGTTACTACCTGCTCTAAATAAGCATAAGATCCTATTTCAAAGTTGAAAAAATTCGGCAGCAGAAATTCAAATCCGGCATGTTGGTTTTTTTGATACAAGGTGGTGAAACCAAAGTTCAACTTGGTATTGGACGAGTAGGTTTTTCTCAATGTAGTTCTTAGCTGCATGGTTTCCAAAACAAAATGGTGCGCCGAGTCCGTAGGCGCCGTCAAAACAACGCCATGCAAATGCGCTAGGGAACGCTCCAAGCGATCATTACGCTGATAACCTATGTCCGTCGACCAAATGGTGTTGTTGCCCAATCTGGCGATGTGATGCCCATCAATTTTATAATGTACAACTCGTTGGGCAGGCAATTCAATATTTTTAAAATCATTTTCATGACCCAAACCGTAGGCATTTGGCAAACCAACAGCACCACTAAAAAGCCCTTGATTCAAGTGATAAACACTTCCGCGAACCCAAAACTTAGACTTCTGCGTTTTATATCCTAGAGTTAAACTTGCATTGCGCTCGTTTCCAGCAGTATTTTTCAAACGACCATCATATATCGGTAAATTGAAGGTAAGATAGGTGAATGAATCCACTGGCACACGCATGTCAGCATAATCCTTTGTGCTAAAACGGGCATTGAAATAAAAATTACGGTGCATACCTTTAGCACCAACAGAAGCAAAACGAGTGGCATTATTGGTTTTAAAACCTGTAAGCGCATCAATCTTCAATCCATCGGATTCTGGCCAAACATCGCTCAAAATATGAATTGCTCCCGCCATGGCATCTGGTCCAAAAACAATCGTAGCAGGTCCTTTAATTACCTCTACTCTCTCGATACCATATTGGTCCAATTCCAACCCGTGGTCATTGCCCCACTGCTGCCCCTCTTGCCGCAAGCCCATATCTGCCACGTAAATTCTGTTGCCAGACAATCCCCGAATCACAGGGCGCGCTATGCCTACACCCACATTATTTGTGGTCACACCAGGAATAGACTCTAAAGTTTCGGCAAAACTACTCGGATTGATTTGCAACATCTCCTCGCGTGAAATAGTGCTCACAGATACAGAAGAACTGCGCTGCGAATTGCTAAATAAAGCATGGTCTATCACCGTTTCTCGCAATTCTAAGGAAGTAGGATGAAGCAAAATTACGAGTACAGAATCCTTGCTCAAGTCCAATTCCAATTCTTTCATTTCATAACCTGATGCAAAAGCGTGTATATGATGAAATCTTTGCGATAATTCTATCTTACGGGTTCCCTCTGGCAAAACAAAAATCGCATCCATGTCCACAAAATGAATTTTTGAACCTAAAATTAATTCACCTGTGTATTCGTCGCGAATTTCAGCAGACAAAATGTATGGCTGCGCCAATGCCCGCTGTGCTAGAATGAAAAAAAGTATCGAAAAAAAATACCTCATGGGTTTATTTGCAATTGAGTTGCAAAAGTAATGAAAAATTAAGGTGATATTATCTTTGGATGCTGAAATGCACTGAAAAGAAAGAAATATATAGATACAAAATCTCCCTTGTTTTGCTTTTTAGGATTTGAAAATATACAAACTTTTAACGTGTTTAGCACCTTTGACTAAATTAAACATTAATTGTTTGGAAATAAGTTTGAAATAAGCATTTTCAAATGACTAAAAAATAAATGTGCTTTTTCCTCTCTTAATATACAATATTAAGACCTCTACAACGTAAGTTTTTTACGTACTAAAATTATTTTTTATTGAAGCAATAATTAACACCCGTTTGACCAAGCAATATTAATAAAATTATCATATTTGCAAAAACATTGGAATTATGAAACTGATTCTTACCCTGTTATCCGTTTTTCTATTTATTGCAATTTCTTTGGCCCAATCTCCTTACCAACAAGCGAAAGCACAGTTTTTTAAGGTGGAATACGCCCCTACCTCTTCAGACCCGCTTTGGGTGCAGTTGATGTACTCAGACAATCCAAATTTCGATGAGGTGGTAAGCGCTTATGAGGAATATTACTCCAAAAAGACGAAGGTAAAAACCATTCACACGCAGAATTTTAAACATTGGGTGAAAAATGTGCAGCCCTTTGTACAGGCTGATGGCTCCATTCGAATTCCGACTGATGAAGAACGACAAACGCAAGAAAATTTGATGCGTGAGCAGCGCAGCAATGCAGACAATCGCGTTGAACTTTGGTCTGATGTGGGGCCTGCTAGAACGTATGTAAACAATGGCTCATTGAATCAGCGACCTACGCAAGTGAATATTTACAGTTTAGGAATTGCTCCATCAAATACAGACATCATGTATTGCGCAGGAGAAACAGGTGGTATTTTTAAATCTATTGACCATGGCTTGAGCTGGAGTTTGGTGTCAAAGGGAGAAAATATCACCAATGCACAAGACATTAAAGTTCATCCTACAAACCCAGACATTGTTTATGTGGCTGTAAATCAAAATATATACAAATCCATTGACGGTGGTACCACTTGGTCAATCGTGTTCTCTTTTGGAAGCAGTGTTGTTGTTGAGCAGTTCTACATTCACAGAACCAACGTACAGCACATTTACGCAGCAACAAGCAGTGGCTTGCAACTATCTACAGATGGTGGGCAAACATTCAGCCAATTGATGACAGGTCGATTTTGGGACATTGAAGCGCATACGGTAAACCCAAATATAATTTATGTTTCCCGCAGAAATTCTACACTCAACCGCGCTGAAATATTCAAATCTACAGACGCAGGAAGCAACTGGACATTGAAAGACAATCTTTGGTATATGCCTACGAATGCATCACAAGCCAGTGATATCGGGTGTAAAATTGCACTTACACCCGCTGACCCAGAACGCGTGTATTGTGGACTTATCGGCAACAGCAAACCAGGAGATGCAGGTTGGATTGGCGTTTATTACAGCTTAAATGGAGGTGATAGCTGGGTAAATTCAACAGGCACGAATGGTGGTCCGTATGTATCTGGAAGCAACATGAACACCAATTGGTATATTGGCGGTTATTTTGATGCCGCAGGTGATCATTACCATCAAGGTTGGTACAATTTTGACTTGGTCGCGTCAGATGTGAATCCAGACAGGATTTGGATTGGAACAATATGGTTTTGCGAATCTAATGACCGTGGAGCAACAATAGAATACGTTCGGGGCACAAGAAACCTAGAAATGCATGCAGACATTCAAGATATGGAAGTAATGGATGGGGAATTATGGGTGGCATCAGATGGCGGATTAAATTTCTCCAACACAGAGGCGCAAACCGTTCAAATCAGGAATAACGGCATTACCTCAAGTGATTTTTGGGGCTTCGACCACGGATGGAATGAAGATACCTATGTTGGGGGACGATACCACAATGGAGACGCAGTTTATCACGAAAATTATGGCTTAAACAATTCTCTCTTTTTAGGTGGTGCTGAAGAAGCTACTGGCTACATCAATCAACTCAACAACCGCGAATCGCATTATTCAGATATTGGTGATAAATTGGCTCCAGATGACTTAACGCAAGTAGCAGCAAACACCTTCAATTATGCCATTTATCCCAACGAAAGTTACACAACAATGAATTCAAGTGAGGTGCATTGTGATCCCCGATACGCCAACCATTTGTATTTGGGAAGAGACCACGTATTTTACAAATCTACTTCAGGCGGAACGGTATTTGAACCTATCTTTACTTTCCCAGAGAATAACCGCGTACTAGAATTTGAAATTGCTATAGACAATCACAATATTATCTATTGCGTTGTGCGCTTAAACAGCGTGTGTACCATCTACAAATCTACCGATGGCGGAAACAGTTTCAACGCACTCCCTCAGCTTCCAGCAAGCACAAACCGAGTGGATATAAGCATCAATCCGACCAACAGCAATCAACTTTGGGCAAATGCGCGTTTTGGCTCCAATGGAAACAAAATTTTTGTCACCAACGACGGCGGAGCAACCTGGGAAAACATCACAACAACAGCGCTCGACGGCAACAACTTTGTGGACATTATCTATCAGGCGGGCACCAATAATTTGGTTTATATCGTTTCAATAAACAATATATTTTACTGGGATGCATCAACCAGCAATTGGATTTCATACTCCGATGATTTGCCCTTTGTAATCAATCCATTACATTTTAGAAATTTTTATAGAGACAAAAAAATTCGATTGGCTTCGGCTCGCGGAATTTGGGAAGCACCCATGGCCGCAGAGTCTGCCCCATTGGCTCAACCTATGACCTACACCGACAAAATTTACTGCGCCCGTGATACCGTTCAATTCGATTGTCATTCTATTTTGCACCACCAAAACGCTAGCTGGCAATGGATCTTTAGTCCGCAACCACAGTATGTAAGCAACGCTAACTCGCGCAATCCAAAAGTGGTTTTGGGAGAAAACGGTTTTTATTCAGTCACACTTACTGTGACTGATGGCAACGGGCTTAGCAGCACAAAAACCGTGAACAACATGATTCAGTTGATTGACAATTGTTCTCCAGATACTATACCTGGGCTGGCCATGCAATGCAGCAATGACGGTGATTATGCCAATATTCCCGATTTAAATATCGCTAGCACCAATGTCTTGACCATTTCCGCATGGGTAAAACCAAACGGAATACAAGGAGAATATACAGGCATCGTGATGGGCGACGGTTCGGCTGCCGGACTTAACTTTCGACCTGACAATCAATTGGCATATCACTGGCCTGGCGGACAGTGGTGGTGGAACAGCGGGCTCTTCGTTGAACCTGATGTTTGGAGCCATGTAGCTCTTGTTGTGAGCCCAACATCAATTACTGTTTATTTGAATGGGGTATCTGCAACACAAAACATCAGTCTTCAAGCAGCACAAATCACATCAATGAAAATGGGTTCCTATCAAGGTTGGGGTGGGAGGAATTTCATAGGAGAAATGGACGAAATTTGTATTTGGAACCGTTCACTTACACAAAATGAGATTAGAGAATTGCGCCATCTTACCCGCACCGGGCCAATGCCTTACACAGAGGATTTGGTGGCCTACTATCAGTTCAACTTACCAAATACAGTTATCATCAACGACCGAATCGGCATCAATCATGCCTCTTTGAATGGCAATGCGCAAAAAGTGAATTCTTCTGCTCCTGTCGCTGGTGGTGTTAGCGACCGTTTGACCATTTCCACAGATGGAACCATTCTCTTCCCAAACTCACAAACCACAATGATTTTAGCTCCAGGCACTGCTTGGACGGGTGAAGTGGTGGTTTCGCGTTTGCACGTAGACCCCAATGTTTCTCCAAACAGCAATTCCAACATGAACCAGTATTGGATTGTGAACAATTATGGCTCAGCTCCTGCCCTGCCTGTTGAATCGTTAACTTTCACTACATCATTTATCACTCCTTCTGGTGCAGCATCAACGGTTCAACTCAGCAACAGAGAGGACAATGAGTATGTGGATAATTGGAACAACTTGTGCGTAGCAAATACCATAAATGGCAATTCGATACAGTTCAACAATACTTGCAACATCACAAATTTTGGTCAGTTTGTTACTAGTTCACCAAATTTTACTCAGGTGTCGGTAGAAGAACTGAGTCAAACAAATATTGTGATTTACCCAAATCCAAGTACAGGAATTTTCTTCGTAGCCTTGCCGAAGAACATGATTTATAGCATAGAAGTCTTGGACAACATGGGTCGTGTGGTAGAAAACCAAAGCGATAAAGAAAACACTACAACCATAAATTTAACTAAACAAGCAAGCGGTGTTTATTTGATTCGTTTGGTTGACGAAGTTGGCAATGTAAGCTTTGGAAGGATTGTGAAAAGGTAAGTTAAAATCCATTTATCACAAATCCTGAATCTTTTTCAATGGCAAGAATTTTTATAGAAAAGTTCTTACCTTGTTTCTGGCATTAGCCGAATTTATATTTTGAATTTCGGCTAATGCCTAATACCTTTAAGCCTTGTCAACAGATCACTCCAATGATAATTGAAGTGCGCTCCCAATAAATGCATTAGATGAATCACATCTCCCCTATTTCCTCACCAAATGCTTCAATTCGCTAACTTCGCGTTGCATTTCTCGAACAGATTGTACCAAGGCACTTTCTGCGACTTTCACATCTGGTAATTCTTTGGCGATGTAGTTTACAAATTTCCACACTTCCAGAATTTCATTGGCGTGAACCATGTATGGTGGATATAGTGGATTGCTTGAGCACAATTGCAAGGACTTCTCCGTATCCAAAAGGTTATTGACTGTTTTGAACACAATACCATCATTTTTGGTAACAACAATGCAGGGAGTTCCACTTTTTATAGTTGTCCAATTTTGAATAAACTCACCGGTCACAAATGATCCGTGAGAAACGGGAGGCATGCTATCCCCCTCTATCGGGAAAGAGCGATACTTCTTCTCCTTAGATAAAAACGGCAAAGAAAAAGTTGGCAACACTTTAATATAATCTGGGTCGGAATAACCAGCAACATAACCTGCTCGCGCAGCCTGCGGAATCATTTCGATGAGTTCGTCGTTGTTCGAGTCTACCATGGCAGTAAGCACGCGCAACTTGCTCCCTTTAATGTCTGTGTAAACTCCTTTGTCGATCACTTGCCACTCATTTTCTGTATATTTAGAAAAGTCTTTGTGTACCAAATCATCTAAAGTGATGCCATAAACATGACTTACTTTACTTAAAGTAGAAATATTTGGTTCAGCGACACCATTTTCGTATCCACTGTAAGAAGACCTCGTTAAACCCAGTTCTTGAGCCAACTCCTCTTGCGATTTACTTGCTCTTTTTCGTAGCAATTTCATGTTATGACCAATCATAATGACAGAATTTTTATCATGTTTTTGACAAAAATACAATCATTTTTTGAGTCTAGCAAATTTTGGATAGAAAATTATTGTTTCACAAAACGAAGCAAACGCTGCGACTGGTCTTCTAGTGTCAAACGAATATAAAAAACGCCAGCATTTAATCTTCGAATATCGATATTGTCAGTATATCTTCCCCCAGCTACTATTTGTCCGCTAGAAGTTAGAATCTCATACTTTGTTGATGAATTCACACCGAAAATTTGCAAAGAGTTGCTACTCGGGTTTGGGTAAACGCGAATTACATCTTGGGTATAATCAGCAACAGCTACATTCAATTCTTCACGATAAATATCTCGATACAAAACTTCATTCACCAATTCAAAACCAAAAATCTCATTAGCTTTCACCTTAAGAATAGGCCCCAACTGTTCTTTTGCCCACCATTCATACTCGTGGATGGTAGGAATTGGAATTGGAATCCAAGTCGGACCAGTTCCAGCATCCAAGAAAATAGAGTCAAACTCATTGATGATGTGGTGAATTCTCAAACATTCAAAAGTGCCATAAGGCGTTGTTATTGTTCCCCATCCATCAACTTCGCTTTCTCTTGTGCGGAATTGTTTCAATTGAAAAGGAGCAAAAGCAGACAAGTTCAAATCTACTGAGCCCTCTGAGCTGTATGTTTGCCCAAAAATCATAGGATATTTATAAGCTATTTCAATCGAATCTGCACGTTCTCCAATTCCAAAGCCCATGGCAGAAATAGACAAACCGATCACCGTCATTTCAGCATTAGTTTTGCGGTAAAAACGATAAATCTCGTCTATAGGAAGGTTTAAAAATCCACTTAGAGTAGCTAAAGGCAATTCACGGGCAGGTAAAAAATACGTTGCTCGATACTTTGGAATTACCGTGCTTCCAAAAAGCGATTGGGTCAAAATATCTGCATCATCTACACTAAAATGATTCACCAACGTTTGTCCCTGAGGATTGAGATTAGAAAAGTCCCAAACAAAATCGGCACCTGATGAGGCATAATTGTTAAAGAAATTATTGCTGTTTGAAAAACGAACTGTATCTCCTTTTCCAGCAAAATCTGAAGCCAAAACCGAAATTTGGGCATGTAAAGAAACAGAAATTGAAAACATCATCAACAGAGAGAACAGTTTTAAAGTATAGATATTTTTCATAAAATAGGCTCTAAAGATTGCGTGGTTTGTTTCTTGTAAAAGTAATCTTTTTTCTGCTCTACAAATCAATCTTATTTCTTCAACAATTTCTGAACTATTTCATCATTTCTTGCACCGCTCTTTCCAACTGAGCATCTTTACCATTGATGAAATCATTGTATTCCAAATCCACCTTAATATCCGGATCGAGTTGTTGATTTTCTACAAGATGGTCGTATTTCACACTGCGCATACCAATTTGTGGTATTCCAAAAGTTGTTTCTCCATCCATCATGGTTTCCCACCAAACCGCTGTGCCTGTCCCCGGAACAGGCATTCCAATGAGCTTACCAATTCCCAATGATTGATAAGCAGCCGGAAACAAATGGGCATCAGAATAATTGCCCTCGCTCATTAATACAACACTCGGTTTTTGCCATTTCCAAATCGGTTCACCCCCCATATTGCGTTGACCGCGAGGTTCAAAAGTCATGTAGGTTTTTCCGCTCAAGAAAGTAGCTAAATCATCGTGCAACCAACCCCCACCGTTAAACCTGGTATCCACAATCAAAGCTTCTTTCTTGTGTAATTTACCCAACGCGCGGTCAAAAACATCTCTGAAACTTGCTGAATTCATGCCGCGCACATGCACATAACCAATGCGACCGCCAGAAAGTTTTTCAACCATTGCTTCGCAGCGTTTCACCCAACGGTGGTAGGCTAAGTCCTGCTCATCACCTAAAGAAATGGGTTTTAGAATCTCGTCCCAACGTTCACCAGAAGCAGGATCGAAAAATGAAATCTGTGTACGTTTATCAACCAAGCGGTTCAACAAAGGAAAGTAATTCTCGCCCGCTTTGATGAGCTGCCCATTGATTTTCTCAATGATGGCGCCCGCTTTAATCTTCCCGTTGGCCAAGAGCGGACTGCCCAACATGATTTCCACGATTTTTATCCCGTCGCCATTGTGGGTTTCATCGAAAAAGCAACCGAATGCAGCCGTTTGGTCATCGCCTGCCTGTCCGCTTGGACGATAGCGCGCTCCTGTGTGAGAAGCGTTCAATTCACCCAAAAGTTCAGACAACATTTCGGCAAAATCAAATCCATTGTTGATGTCGGCCAAAAAGGGCTCATATTCCTTTTTGTAAAAAACCCAATCTACACCATGCAAATCTTCTAAATAGAACTTTTCGCGCACCTGACGCCAAGCATGTTCAAACATATAAGCACGGACAGCCGCAGCATTCCAATACATCTCAGCATCAATTTCAATACCCGTTGATTTTGAGGTAGATGGGTCAAACTTCTCCAATTTACCTCCTGATGAGAAGAACAAGTTTTTCTCCTCTTTGTCCCAAACCAATTGCGAGCCGCCAGAAGACTTCTTTATGATTTTGGTCTCGCGGTCCTTTTTCAATTCTGATTTCCAAAGGTCGTACCCTTTTTCGAATCGAGCTTGATAATACAACTCGGTGGCTTCATCATTGAGCAAGAAATCACCCAAAAAAGAGGAATGAACCGTGAGGCGCAACCTTCTATTCATCAAACCAAAAGTGTCAATTTGAATGGGTTTAACGACTTCATCTTTTGGCTTTTCATCGTCATTTTTCGATTTGCCTTTGCCTTTGCCTTTAGGCTCAGATTCTTTGTCTTTTTCAGCAGCTTTCTTTTTCGCTTTTTCTTGCTCTTTCCACTCGGCATATTCTTCCTCGGTCATGGTGAATTTATTGTAAGCATCCACCGTAAGAAAAATCGCCTCCACATCATTCATACTGCCCCAAGAACCATGCGAACGGTAGCCGTATTTGTCCGTTGAATAATAAATCATTTCACCTTTCATGGCAAACTTGGCATTGCCGTTTCCATAGCCGCTTTGAGTTAAATTGATGTATTTCAAAGTGGCTGAAACGTCGAAAAGACCTATATCTGAACTCCATCTACCAAATTCGAAAAATTCAGCTAAAATATGTTTAGAATCGGGAGACCAAGTAAAATACTGATCACCATCAGAATAGGAATAACTGAAAGTGCCCGGCATTACGGTGCGAATGGCTTTACTGGCCAAGTTGATTACTTGAATCGTAGTTCGATTGCTCAAAAATGCCACTTCTTTTCCGTCAGGAGAATACTTTGGATCAAAAGTTTCATCGGTGTTTGCAACCAAGGTATTTTCCTCGAAACCGAAGGAATTGTAGAATGTTTCCTGCTTATCGCCCGTAAGTTTTGTCTCATAAATGTTCCATGACTTGTTGCGCTCAGATGCATATACCAATTTCTTCCCGTCTGGACTGAATTGAACATTGCGTTCCTGCTCTGGAGTTTTCGTGATTTGTTTCGTTGTAGCATAATCCACGCTGGTCACAAAAACATCGCCTTTGAAGATAAAGGCAATTTCTTTCTCATTTGATGAAAGAGAAAAATCTCCACTTGCAGAACTCACTTTTTGAAAATCCAAATCGTTGCGCACTTGATCTTTTTTGATACTGATATTCAGTTCTTTTGGCTCCCCATTGGGCGCCATCGTGAAAATCTTGCCGTGGTAGCCAAAACACAATGTTCCGTTTTTGGCGGCACTTAAAAACCTTACAGGATGATGTTTAAATGAAGTCAACTGTTTGCCGTGCAATTCACCATCCACACTGCCCTGCCAGATGTTGAACGAGCCCGATTTTTCACTCAGAAAAACAATGTTATTGCCTCCCACAAAAATCGGATTCCGATGCTCAAGCGACAAATTTGAAATCGTTTTAAATGACTTTTTTGCTACATTATACAGAACCAAATCTCGGGCAATAGATGAAGTTTGATGTTTGCGCCATGGGTCTTCGTAGCCCTTTCTGTTGTGGAATACCATTAGGCTACCGTCCGCATTGAAATTGATGTCTTCAGCACACACCGTGAAGTATTGTTTTTCGCAACCGCCCTCCACAGGTACTTGATACAATTCGCCCAAACCACCGTAAGGAAATTGAACCGAATTCACATGATCCAGGCGCGAGGATAAAAATAATACATGTTTGCCATCAGGCGAAAAGCTATAAGGTATATCGTTGGAAGAATGATAAGTCAAGCGCTTGGGCAAGCCACCATCTTTACTCACCAAAAACACATCAAAATTGCCGTGGCGGTTGCTTGCAAAAACAATTTGTTTGGAATCTAGACTCCATGCGGGCTTATAATCATGCGCAGCATGTTGGGTTAGTTGCTGCGCTGTTCCACCACTCGATGAAACTACAAAAATATCACCCTGATTAGTAAAAGCCACCCACTGACCATCCGGAGAAATAGAGGGATGACGAAGCCATTGTTCTTGTGAGAATGTATGATTTACCGCAAAAAATAAAATGAATAGAAAGCCAACTTTACACATAACAGACAATTAATAATTGGGTCGAAGATAAACGATTTTTACGACTGAAATAATTATAAATGTGATGAACGGTGTACATTTTCTGTTTCGATGATTTTATCTAAAATTGCTCCCTGCTAAGACAGCACTCTGGCTTAAAATCCTTCACTTGTTATAATTAAAACAAAATTGACTTGAAAAAAGACAAAACTTGAGCAACTTTTAAACAATATTTGCGTTTACTTATAGTAATTACATCATTGTGCGATCACGTTTATATTTTCTTGTCTTTGTCTTTGCGCTCTTTGGATTTATTTGCCAGAGTCAAGCTCAGATAATGCTGCATCCCAATCGAGGTCAATGGGATGAAAGAGTCGCTTACAAAGTAGACCTCGACATGGGCGAAATGCTCATAGAAAATCAAGGAATTACTTATCATTTTTACCGCTGGCACCATCCACATCATTGCGAAAATCATGAGCATTGTGACTCAGATCCCAATATCATTAAGACTCATGTAGTGAAAACTACTTTTGTGAACTCGCAAAGTCCGAGTGCAAAAATAGAGGAAGATTTAACAGCTTACTACCGCAACTACTATTTAGGAAATGATGAGAGCAAATGGAAATCAGAAATTCATTCCATTCAAAAGTTGACACAAAAGAACCTCTATCAAAACATAGATTTAATGTATCAAACCAATGCCAATGGTATAAAATACAGTTTTATAGTTCAACCCAATGCCGATGCAAATCAAATTCAAATCCAGCACCAAGGCGCAGACGAAATTCTAATAGATAAAAAAGGCAGACTAATCATACGGACCTCATTGGGTGAAATAGTAGAAACGAAGCCTGTTGCTTGGACCGTAAATGTCGATGGCACAAAAACACCTGTCAAGTGCAAATTCAAACTAGATAATAACACCGTTAGATTTGAATTGGGTACCTACAACGCAAATGAAACGCTCGTTATCGACCCAGAGTTGACTTTTTCTACATTTACTGGAGCTACTTCAGACAACTGGGGGTTCACCGCATGTCCTGACAACAGTGGCAATATGTATGCTGGAGGCATTGTATTTGGGACGGGTTATCCCGTTACACCTGGTGCTTACGACATGACTTTCAATGGAGGAAATCCAACTGGAGGCATACCTGGATTTGATGTCTCAATAACCAAATTCAACGCTACTGGAACGGCAAACGTCTACTCTACTTTTCTCGGTGGCTCAGGGAATGAATTACCCACATCGATTGTAACCAACAACGCTGGAGAATTATTCGTTTTATCCATCACGTCATCTGCGAATTTTCCTGCAACACTAGGAGCTTTTCAAACTGCTTTCGCAGGCGGACCAGCGACTACACAATTTCTTTTATTCAACGGTTCAGACTTGGCAATTTCACGCTTTAATGCGAATGGCACTGCGTTATTGGCCAGTACTTACATTGGTGGCAGCGCAAACGACGGTTTAAATTATGACAGCAACCTGAACTATAATTATGGTGACGTTTTTAGAGGAGAAATCATCGTTGACAACGCTGGTGGCGTCTACTTTTCATCAACTACCAAATCAAATAATTTCCCTATTGCCAACAATACAGGCATGCTTTCAGGCGCCCAAGACGCCATATATGGCAAACTCACCGAAAATTTGGGTATCCTCCAATTTTGCAGATATTTTGGCGGCGCTGGCCTAGAAACAGGAAATTCCATTCAAATGTCTCCAGCAGGAGATTTATACATTACAGGAGGAACAACAAGCAGCGGAATTGTTTTTACCGGAGGTGGCCTCTTCTCCAATTATGTTGGCGCAACAGATGGTTTTATATTAAGAGCAAATAGCATTACAGGTGCTCAAGTCAATGGAACTTATTTGGGCACACCAGCCTACGACCAAGGGTATTTTGTGCAAACTGATTTAGACAACAACGTATATATTTTTGGACAGACACGCGGAAACTACCCCAATTCACCAGGCGTTTACGGCAATCCAAATTCAGGTCAATTCATTCACAAGTTTTCTCAAAATCTCTCTGCATCACTTTGGTCTACGACCATAGGTTCTAGTTCTGGGAATATAGAAATTTCACCCACGGCATTTTTGGTATCGGATTGCTATGATATCTATATTGCTGGCTGGGGAGGAAACACAAATGCAGGAAATTCTTTAGCAACACAAAGTTCTACTAATGGTTTTCCCACTACATCGGATGCGTATCAACAAACTACTAATGGTCACAATTTTTACTTGGCAGTATTAAACCAAGATGCTTCATTTTTAAAATATGGCACATTCATGGGTGGAATTTCTTCGAGTTTTAACCATGTTGATGGTGGTACATCAAGATTTTCTAAAGAAGGAACTATTTACCACGCAGTTTGTGGATCGTGCGGAGCTAATAGTAACGGCTTTACCACTACTCCTGGTGCTTACGCAACATCTGCTTTAAGCTCGAATTGCAATTTAGCTGCGTTCAAATTCAGTCTCTCTACCATGGAGGCTGCTATTGGAAATACTGACCCTATCATTTGTCTCCCCAACCCAGTGGTTTTTGTAAATAACTCCGCCAATGGAAACTTTTTCATTTGGGACTTTGGAGATGGAAATACTTCCAATGCCGAAAACCCATCACACCTTTATACTTCGACAGGAGATTTCACGGTAACACTTATTGTTGTCGATACCAATAATTGTTACTACAGTGACACTGTCTATTTTGATGTATTCATAGGCTCGTTTGAGGGAGCAGTGGCTCCAATTGTTCAACCCATTTGCCCCGGAGCGCCAGTGCAGCTGAACGCGTCTGGCGGATTAAATTATTCTTGGTCGCCCGCTCAGTTTTTAAATAATCCAAACATTCCTAATCCCATTGCCACAATCAATGTACCGACAACTTTTACTGTGGTGATTTCCGATACCTGTGGTGTTGACTCACTCAGCGTTTTTGTTGACATCTTCGATGTTCAAATGGAAATACTTGGCCCTGACATCATTTGTATAGATCAAGAGGCAACTTTTACTGCTGATGTTTCTGGCTTACAAAATATTCAATGGTCACCAGTAAATTTATTTTCTAATCCTAACACCGTTCCAGTCACAATATCTCCGCAGGCCTCTGTGCTCATTTCCTTGGTTGCAGAAACAGCCGATGGTTGTCCGGTAAGCGACGAACATTTTCTGCAAGTTGACACCTCGTTGCCTATTCTGAATTTGGCCGATGATGTCGTGATTTGCCAAGGTTTAGGCATTTCAATTACTGTGAGCGGAGGAAATTCATACGTTTGGCAAGACATACCAGGAATTTCTCCTCTCAACGCACCAACAGTTCTCGTAAATCCCTTAAATTCAACTTGGTTCTTTGTTGAAGCTTTCAACGCGTGTGGCTCAACTGAGGATAGTGTTTTTGTTGAGGTTATCGTGCCTCTAATCACAGCTGGAAATGATACAATCATTTGTCCTGGTGAAATAGCGTCAGTTTGGGCAGATGGTGGCGTGTCTTACGTTTGGGAACCCCAACAATTTGTATCACAAGTATCTGGAAACACGGCTTTAGTAGCACCTCAAGTAAATACTTTGTTTACCGTTTATGGCACAGATCAATTTGGTTGCATAGGCACAGCTAATGTTTTTGTCGAATTGTTTCCACTTCCCTTTGTGCAAACTTCACCCGATATTTTCGCATTCTTTGGCGACGCCATAACCATAAGCGCTCAAGGATCTAGTAACGGACTATACTATTGGCAACCTACGGAATTCTTGAGTTGTCCAAATTGCCAAACAACAGGTGTTTCAGCCAATCAAAATATCACCTATACCGTGTTTTTTGTCGACGCAAACGGTTGTACCGCACAAGACCAAATCGATATTTCTTTCGATGGTATTATTTATGTACCCAATACTTTTACTCCAGATCAAGACAATTTCAATCCTGTTTTCTCGCCAAAAGGAGGTAACATTGTTGAGTATCACTTGATGATTTTTAACCGTTGGGGTGAACTAATTTTTGAATCTTACAACTTCAATGTGGGTTGGAATGGAACTTATGGCGGCGAAATATGCCAAGACGGCACGTACATTTGGGTGATAGAATACACCGATTATAGCAACAACAAAGACAAATTATACGGACACGTAAATTTACTGCGTTAATTATTCTTTGAACTTTCCAGATTTATAGTAAGAGAAAATCCAACCTTGGTCATTTACCACTTGGTACTCTATTTGTAAGGGGCGATTCTTATATTTATCCTTGTTGAAATAAAGTTCACTCAAAAAACCATCCAATTTCTCTACCTTAAGTGCTGCAATATAAGGCTCTTTAGAAACGGTTTCTACCAAAAGGTAAATATCCTGATCATTTACCAAAAAGTCATCGAACGTCAAAGCAAAATCTCCTTCTAAAGAAAACATTTGATGCGACCAAGTGTAATCATCACTTCGCAGGGTAGTTTCCTTATATTGCAAAGGATCTGCAAAACTACCATAAAGTTTATTCATCCAAGTTTTAACTGGTTGGCCTTTCTGGTAAAGAGTCAAGTATTCTGTGCTCTCCATTTCTTCATTTGCCACAGGCACATCAACCAATTCTTGAACCAATTGCAAACCACGCTTCCCGAAATAGTAAGAAATTTCATGTTGAATATTCGATGGAATCTCTCGAACTTGCTGACGAATTACTATAAGCGTATCGTTTCTGTACCAATAAATGGATTTAATTTCTTGTGATTTACTAGTAAAAACCAAGGACTCAAAGCGCTCTCCATTTATGTCCAATTGTGCGTCGGTCTCATCGATAAAAGTTTTCCAATCGTGCACTTCGTTTTCGGCATTCAATTGACCAATCGTTTCCTCGCTCAATGTTCGATCACTACATGAAACGAAAAATAACAATACCACGATAGGCAAAACAAATCTTAAATTCACAGTCATAAAGCTACATTTAAAGTAATTCATTTATTAACTCTGTCTTCAGCAATCAAAATCATTCGATTTTCAAGCTTGGTTACAAAAATAGTAAACTCATATATTCCTTTTGGTTACAAAAAATTTATTCTTAAAGTAGGTCATTCGCCAAATTCGCCAATTCGGAGCGTTCGCCCTTCTCTAACTTGATGTGCGAAAATAAACGATTGCCCTTCAACCGATCAATAAGATAGGTCAAGCCATTACTTCTTTCGTCTAAGTAGGGTGAATCAATTTGATGAATGTCGCCCGTGAAGACCATTTTGGTTCCCTCTCCAGCACGTGTAATAACAGTTTTCACTTCATGAGGCGTGAGATTTTGAGATTCATCCACGATAAACAAGGTATTAGAAAAACTGCGTCCACGAATAAAAGCCAAAGGCGTAATAATAATTTTTCCGCTCTCCTCCATCTCAAGGATTGACTTGTGCTTTTTCTCGTTTTCTTTAAATTGCATTTTGATAAACTTCAAGTTGTCCCAAAGCGGTTCCATGTATGGCGCAATTTTTTCGTTGGCATCTCCCGGAAGAAAACCGATTTCTTTGTTGCTCAACGGTACAATGGGTCGAGCCAAAATGATTTGATCGTAATTTTTGCTTTGTTCCAATGCACAAGCCAAGGCTAGTAGGGTTTTCCCTGTTCCTGCAACGCCTTGTAAGCTAACCAACTTAACATCAGGATTCAGCAAAGCATGAACGGCAAAGGCCTGCTCAGCATTTTTAGGCTTAATACCAAATGCGTACTCCTTTTCTACCCGCTCTATGCGCTGAATGAATGGATTATAATAGGCCAAAACAGATGATTTTTCATTCTTTAGAATGTAATTGCCGTTGTCCACCTTTTGAGAACCCAATATAGACAAATCATCACAAAAGCCTTTGTTAAATAAATCGCGAATTATTTCACTATCAACACCATCGATAGAAAACATATTCGACTGAATTTCCTCAAAATTGCTTACCATATCTGTCTCATAGTCCTCAGCAATTAACCCCAAGGCTTTCGCTTTTATCCTCAAATTGATATCCTTGGTAACGAGAATGACATCTTTTTTCAAATTTTCACTTTGAAGCAATAATCCAGCGTTTATTATCTTGTTGTCGTTTTTGTCAGAACCATAAATCTTTTCAGCATCCAAGTCAATCGGTTTAATATGAAAAACGACTCTAAGCGAACCTTTTCCAGTACCTAGAGGCGTCCAATTCTGCAATGATTGATGGCCAGAAAGTTTGTCAATAAATCGAATCACCTCTCTTGCAGAAAAATTTTTAGTGTCATTTCCCACCTTAAATTTATCTAACTCCTCTAAAACCGTAATTGGGATAGCAACATCATTTTTCTCAAAATTGGTGATTGCTTTGTGGTCATGTAACAAAACTGATGTGTCGAGTACAAAAATCTTTTGTTTCTTAGCCATGTTCTTTGGATTTGATTGCGAAGATACGATTGAATCAAAACTAAAAACACCTTTCAATTAAAAGACAACTCACATGGCCATGTTGATAGCATTTACAGTGGTTCTTAAAGAGACCCATATCCTATATCGTGTTTAGTTTCCATTAAATCAATTCTAAATAATTATAAATGAATCACAAGCGAAGAAAAAACTAAATTTGCCGGAATTAATTATGCGCCGAACAAATCGAAAATCCGCTTGTTTTATTCCATATGGCAAAGTATAAGATCAAAGATCTAGAAGCATTAACGGGTATCAAGTCTCACACGATACGAATTTGGGAAAAAAGATACAATCTTTTGGAACCCAATAGAACAGACACGAATTTAAGATTGTACTCTGATAGAGATTTACAAGATATACTCTTGGTGAACCTCTTAAATAGAAACGGCTTCAAAATTTCCAAGATTGCCGACTTGAATCGAGAAGAACGAATTCGGAGAGCTAGCAATTTAGACACAACCGAATCTGTAGAAACGGGAATCAGCAAGTTGATCTATGCGCTTGTAGAAATGGACGAAAATGCCTTTGACCAAATCATTAAAGAACTTGTTGACGACCTTGGATTAGAAAAAGCGCTCGGTGAATACGTATTCCCATTTTTAGAACGCATCGGTGTTATGTGGCTTGCAGATACTATCACTATTGCCCAAGAGCATTTTATATCCATGTTAATCAGACAACGTTTAATCGGGGAAATAGATAAACTTGAATTTGAACCTGACGGACATTTTAAGGCCGCATTGCTCTATTTACCAGAAAATGAATGGCACGAGTTGGGATTGCTTTGCTATCACTACATTCTTAAGAAAAAAAATTGGCAAATCTTTTATCTGGGGCAATCCACACCGATTGAAGCAGTAAGAGAGGTCTGCCTAAAAAAAGAAGTAAACCTTATCGTTTCTGCATGGGTATCACACATGGATACGAAACTAGTACAATTGCATTTCAAACACATTCGAAGTTTCTACCAAGGAGCTATTGCAGTGGGTGGTTCACATTCAGCTATGTTTGATGGAATTGATGCATTTCGAATTGCTCAAATCAATGATTTAAGCTTTTTTGCCGACCAAATCAAGAGCCAAATTTAAATTCTTAACCCTTCCTAAATTTTCTTGTTTCTTGTAGACCTAGTGATTGCTATTGGTTTGAGTATTTGTAAAACTTAATGTTCATAAATTATATTAAAAAAATAGTTAAAATTTTATTTTGTTTAAAGTTTGATGTATCTTTGTCAAACAAAATTGTTCAAGGTAGTCTAAATAACATTAAACAAAAAAGTATGTCAACGCTAGAATTTTACGAAACGCTCATTGGTTTAGAAAAAAATCTCAAATCATTTGCTCGCAGTTTTACCCGAAACGATGAGGACGCTAACGACCTTACTCAAGAAACCATGTTGAGAGCGATCAATTATAAGGATTACTATCAACCTAAAACAAATTTTCGGGCGTGGGTGTACACTATTATGAGAAATACCTTCATCAATCAATACAGAAGAAAGGTAAATTCAAATACGATATTTGACAATTCTGAAGATTCTTATTTGATGAGTCAGGCGAAATCTAATTATCAATCTCCTGATGGGTATATCGAAGAAAAAGATATCACTCAAAAATTAGAGTCCTTAGAAAGTGAGTATAAAGTTCCTTTCAAAATGTATTTTGAAGGATACAAATACAAAGAAATTGCTGATTCACTAAATATTCCAATTGGCACAGTGAAAAGTAGAATTTTCATAGCACGAAAGAAATTAGTAGATTTGCTAAATTCCTACTCACGAAATTAATATATGAAAGAAATCTTTGATACCTTATCGCACCAGTTTGCTAAAGAAACAACGCTACGATATAGCACATCATTCTCTATGGGAATTCGACTATTGTCCAAAGAATTACGTCAGCCCATTTATGATGTTTATGGCTTTGTGAGGTTAGCCGACGAAATTGTAGATTCATTTCACGGTTTCGATAAAGTAAAGTTACTTAAAGATTTCAAAAATCAAACTTGGGAAGCAATTGATACCGGTATATCTTTAAATCCAATTTTAAATGCATTTCAGAAAACAGTAAATGATTTTGATATTGATAAAAATCTTATAGAAACTTTCCTAAGAAGTATGGAAATGGACTTGGAAATTTCCTCTTACTCTCAAGATAAGTACGAAGAGTATATCCTTGGTTCAGCTGAAGTAGTTGGTTTAATGTGCCTTAAAATTTTTGTGTTTGGCGACAAACAAGATTATGAAAGATTGAAGCCTTTCGCCATGAAATTAGGTTCAGCTTTTCAAAAAATCAATTTCTTGCGAGACCTAAAAGATGACTACAACACTCTGGGTCGCACTTATTTCCCGAATATAGACATGAGTAAATTTGACGCAGCTGTCAAAAAGCAGATCGAAGAAGATATTGAAGTTGATTTTAAAAAAGGATATGAAGGTATTGTTCAATTACCAAAAAAGTCAAGATTTGGTGTTTATCTAGCCTATATCTATTACTACAAATTGTTTCATAAAATCAAGCAACTTCCAGCAGAAACCATTTTGCACGAACGCGTAAGAATTTCAAATAAAAGAAAATATAGCTTAGTTGTCTCAGGTTACATGAGACATAGCTTCAACATGTTGTAGGACTTCCCTTGTTAGCTTACCTGATCTAGTGCAACCTTCTTAGTAAAAGAAACAAAGAACAACAATCCCATTGCTATCAGAATATGGCTGAGATCTTCCCTATTCAGCCAATCATGAGCATCAAATTTGAATAGAAAGATGAATGCGGCTGGCAACATCGCCAATACACCCTGAAGGATATATTTTACGTTTTCTGATTTTTTAGTGTAAAACAAAATCCAACCGCCGATACCACAAGCAAGTACAAGTGAAAAAATGGTATCTATGGCTACAAAGAGAAAATTCCAGTTCCAAAAGGCCAATAATAACAGCACTACTGCTTTCAAAATCAAAAGTATTACAAGTTTACGTTCAGTCTGCGCACTAAATCCAAATAGCCTTACCATTGCGTAGGTCAAAAAGCTAGTGGCGGCAACTCCAAGAAGCCAAGGTAAAATCTTACCATAAAACCCCCAATAGTTCCAAAACAAGTGAGATAAGCCGCCAAAAAAAGAAGCCAGAGCAAAAAGCGCAAAGAATAAATTCCAATATTTGGTATTTTTGTGCTTAGACATTTTATACCCATAGACACAAACAAAAATAACGAATAAATTCGTTACCATGGCCATTGGTTCGAGGAGATTCATGCCCAAAAAAACAAACTCGATTTTGTCAATCATAGTAATAAAAAATGGCGGTTCTAAAAATAGAACCGCCATTTTGAAATTTAAAAGTTAAACTAAGCTTTTGGGTCTTCAGACTCTTCTGCATCAGCTACGTCGTCTGCTTGATTCTCATCAGTTGCATCAACTATATCATTCGCTTCTGTGGTTTCATCTTCTACAGGAGCATCTTCTACAGGAGCAACTTCTACATCTTCAACTGTGTCTTCAACCACATCCGTAGAAACTGGTTCAGAGACCGTAGCCTTTTTCGTAGAACGAGAACGACGAGTAGTCTTTTTCTCTTTCTTAGGCTCAGCCAACATCAACTCGTTGTAGTCAACCAATTCAATCATACACATTTCTGCATTATCGCCTAAACGAAAACCAGTTTTGATGATTCTTGTGTATCCTCCAGGTCTATCCGCAATTTTTGGAGCAATATCGCGGAACAATTCAGTTACCGTGTACTTGTTTTGCAAATAGCTAAATACCTGACGACGCGAGTTAATAGTGTCGTTTTTCGCTTTAGTCAAAAGTGGCTCAACGTATACACGCAGCGCCTTCGCTTTTGCCAAAGTGGTGTTTATTCTTTTATGTTCCAATAAAGAATTTGCCATGTTGGAAAGCATTGCCTTTCTGTGCGAAGCTGTTCTTCCTAAATGGTTCACTTTCTTACCGTGTCTCATGATAATTCAAATAAATAGTTCTTAATCTTTATCTAACTTGTACTTCGCAACATTCATTCCGAAATGCAACCCTTTCGAGTCAACCAACTCTTCGAGTTCTGTCAATGACTTCTTGCCGAAGTTTCTAAACTTCAAAAGGTCATTCTTGTTGTAAGCAACCAACTCACCCAATGTATCAACATCAGCTGCTTTCAAACAATTCAAAGCACGAACCGAAAGGTCCATATCAACAAGTCTTGTTTTCAACAATTGACGCATATGCAAAGACGACTCATCGAATTCCTCTGTATCAGATTTGATTTCAGAATCGAGTGTAATTCTCTCATCAGAGAACAACATGAAGTGGTGAATCAAAATCTTAGCAGATTCTTGTAGAGCATCTTTAGGTAAAATTGAGCCATCAGTTTTGATTTCCAAAACCAATTTTTCGTAGTCAGTTTTTTGCTCAACACGGTAGTTTTCAACAACAAACTTTACATTCTTAATAGGTGTAAAGATAGAATCTATGAAAATTGTACCGAAAGAAGCATTGCTCAACTTATTCTCCTCAGCAGGAACATATCCTCTACCTTTGATTACAGTAAGCTGCATATTCAATTTTACTGAAGGATCCATGTTACATATCACCAACTCAGGATTCAACACCTGAAAAGCTGTAGCGAATTTACCTATGTCTCCTGCCGTCAACTGATCTTGACCAGAAACAGAAATCATAATAGTTTCAGTGTCTGTGTCCTCAATTTGACGTTTGAAGCGAACTTGTTTCAAATTCAAAACAATCTCAGTCATGTCTTCTATAACACCTTTAATTGTCGAGAATTCGTGGTCGACACCATCAACCTTTACGGAAGAAATTGCGTATCCTTCTAAAGAAGAAAGCAAAATTCTTCTAAGGGCATTACCAATTGTAATACCATAACCAGGCTCAAGTGGTCTGAATTCAAACTGACCCTCGTGGGTATCAGATTGAACCATGATTACCTTATCCGGTTTTTGAAAATCTAGTATAGCCATGTTTGTAGCTTAATTATTATTTAGAATACAATTCGACGATCAACTGTTCCTTGATATTTTCAGGAATCATCTCACGGTTTGGTACATTAACAACTGTTCCTGTCAAATCCTTAGAATTCCATGACAACCAGTCTAGCGTCACACGTGAAGACGCAACACTTGAACTAATAGTTTCAAGCGATTTTGACTTCTCTCTAACGGAAACAACATCACTAGCACGTAAGGTATAAGAAGGAATGTTAACAACACCACCATTTACCGAAACGTGTTTGTGAGAAACCAATTGACGCGCAGCCCGTCGAGAAGGTGCAATACCCAATCTATAAACTACATTGTCTAAACGCAACTCACACAATACTAACAAATTCTCGCCAGTGATACCTTTCATTCTAGAGGCTTTTTCAAATAAATTTGAAAATTGTTTCTCTAAAATACCATAGGTGTATTTTGCTTTTTGCTTCTCTGAAAGCTGAATAGCATATTCAGATTGCTTACCCCTTCTTTTATTAGGACCGTGTTGGCCAGGAGGGTAATTTCTTTTATCTAATGCTTTGTCTGGACCAAAAATTGCCTCTCTAAATTTACGAGCAATCTTCGTCTGGGGACCTCTGTATCTTGCCATTATAAAATGATTTGTGGGAACTGTGAATTAAGGTCTAATATCCTTCGACAGTATAGCTCCCGATTAATAAATAAAACTATACTCTTCTTGTTTTCGGAGGACGACAACCATTGTGTGGCATTGGCGTTACATCGACAATTTCTACAACTTCAATACCTGAGTTGTGTAAAGCGCGAATCGCAGACTCACGTCCACCACCTGGTCCTTTAACGTAAACTTTAACTCTTCTAAGTCCGTTTTCAAAAGCCTCTTTCGAGCAATCTTCTGCTGCTACTTGAGCCGCATACGGTGTGTTTTTCTTAGATCCTCTGAAGCCCATTTTTCCTGCAGATGACCAAGATATAACTTGACCAACATTGTTTGTTAAGGAAATGATGATGTTGTTGAAGGTAGCTTGGATATGTGCTTGACCAAGGGCTTCAACTTTAACATTCTTTTTCTTCTTCTGATTTGACTTTGCCATAAACTATTTATTATTTAGTTGCTTTTTTCTTATTCGCAACAGTTTTTCTTTTACCCTTGCGCGTTCTTGAATTATTCTTGGTTCGCTGACCACGAAGCGGCAATCCAGCTCTGTGACGAATACCTCTGTAACAACCAATATCCATCAAACGTTTGATGTTCAATTGAACCTCAGAACGCAATGCACCTTCAACCTTAATCTCACCCATAGCATTACGGATGGCGGCCAAATGATCATCGTTCCAATCTTGTACTTTGATGTTTTCGTCTACGTTAGCGTTAGCCAAAATTTTCTTCGCTTGGCTTGACCCAACACCATAAATATAGGTCAGACCAATTACGCCTCTTTTGTTTTTTGGTAAATCGATACCTGAAATTCTTGCCATATTCTTTCTTTAATTATGAACGGAATAAAATAGTTTTCACAGTCAGTTTATCTTTCCGGAAAACAAATTTAATCTATCCTTGTCTTTGTTTTAGTTTTGGATTCTTCTTATTAATCACATAAACTCGTCCTTTGCGTTTAACGATTTTGCAATCTTCTGTACGCTTTTTTACTGATGCTCTTGTTTTCATCTTTTTAATTATTTGTGATACTATTTGTATCTGAATGAAATTCTACCCTTACTCAAATCATAAGGTGACATTTCTACTTTAACTCTATCTCCTGGCAAAATTTTAATATAATTCATTCTCATTTTACCTGAGATATGCGCGGTGAGAATGTGACCATTTTCCAACTCTACACGAAACATTGCATTTGACAATGCTTCGATAATTACACCATCTTGTTCTATTGAGGATTGCTTAGCCATACTTTAGAATCCAGATAATTCGTTATCAGTTCTGCGTCCGCGAACTTTAGTGCCTTCCATCAAACCATCATAATGACGATTCAATAAGTAACTCTCAATTTGTTGTAAAGTATCCAATACAACTGCAACCATAATGAGAAGTGAAGTACCGCCATAGAACATAGAGAAACCATCCGTAACACCTGCAAGTTTCGCAAAAGCAGGTATTATTGCAATAAACGCTAAGAACATGGCTCCTGGCAATGTAATTCGCGAGATCAATTCGTCAAGATACGTTGCTGTTTCCTCTCCTGGTTTTACCCCTGGAATAAAACTACCGTTCATTTTCATATCCTCAGCCATTTGCTTCGGGTTGATCATTATTGCAGTATAGAAATAGGTAAATACCAAAATCAATACAAAAAGAATTGCGTTGTAGCCAAAACCAAATATATCACCGAATCCCATAAACGAGGCTCCACCAACTTCAGACAGCGCCCCCATTAACATAATCGGCACAGTCATTACCGCTTGAGCAAAAATGATTGGCATTACACCAGATGCATTTACTTTCAGAGGAATGTAATCTCTCGCACCAGCAGCGGCAGCTGTTCCACGTGACTGAACGATACGCTTAGCAACGCTAACCGGAACCTTCCTTACACCTTGAACAATCAACACAGTTACCAAAACAACAACCATAAAGACAACAATCTCCATGATAATCATGATTGGGTTACTAGATTTACTGACAACCTCTTGGATGAATGCGGCAGGTAATCCTGCCAAGATACCAACTGTGATGAGCAATGAAATACCATTACCAACACCACGGTCAGTAATTCTTTCGCCGATCCACATGGCCAACATTGTACCTGCGATCAAAATCATTGTGCTTTGAATCCACCAAAAAGGTGTATTACTAATTATTGCACCACTAGAACCAACATAAAGCCCCAAATAAGATGGAGCCTGCGCAGCACAGATGGCAATCGTAAGCCAACGAGTGATGTTACTGATTTTATTGCGACCACTTTCGCCTTCTTTCTGCATCTTCTGAACAGCCGGAAGGGCCATACCTAAAAGTTGCATAATAATCGAAGCAGAAATGTATGGCATTATACCTAAAGCCATAATAGAAGCATTACTAAAAGCTCCACCTGAGAATAAAGACAAAATATCTGCCAATCCTCCTTGTTTTGCATTTTTAGCTGCTTCTGCTAGTGCGTATGTATCTACACCCGGCAACACAATAAACGAACCGATACGGAAAACCAATATCAATCCTAGTGTTACCAATATTCTATTTTTGAGTTCTTCAACCCTCCAAATATTCCTTAATGTTTCAAAAAAACGTTTCATGTTACGAAAATGGTTGGCAAAATTAATTAAAGTTCTGTAACACTACCACCTTTTGCTTCGATATTTGCTTTAGCCGAAGCAGAAAATTTGTGTGCAGCTACTTTTACAGCAGCATTTAATTCACCTCTTCCAAGCACCTTCACTAGGTCTGTGCTAGAAGAAACTAAACCATTTGCTTTAAAAACATCAAAATCAAACTCAGTAATATTTTTCTTGTCCACTAAATTTTGGATCACATCAAGATTAATCGCTTTGTATTCAACACGATTGATATTTTTGAAACCAAATTTAGGTACTCGTCTTTGTAAAGGCATCTGCCCACCCTCAAATCCAATTTTTGATTTGTAACCTGAGCGAGATTTTGCACCCTTATGTCCTCGTGTAGAAGTACCACCATGGCCAGAACCCTGACCACGAGCAATACGCTTTACACTTTTAGTTGAACCACTTGCGGGTTTTAAATTATTTAAATTCATTATTTCTAAACTTTAAAGGTTTAATCAATTACTTCAATCAAATGTTGAACCTTGCGAATCATTCCTAGAATTTGATCAGTTGCTTCTTTTTCAACAATATGATTTATTCTTTTCAAACCGAGCGCCTGAATCGTAGCCTTTTGACGAGCTGGACGTTTGATGACGCTTCGAACTAATTTTATTTTAACTATGGCCATGTTTTAATAATTAACCGTTAAACACTTTATCTAATGTAACACGACGTTGTTTTGCAACAGCCACGGCATCACGCATATTCTCTAAGGCAACAAAAGTTGCTTTCACAACGTTGTGAGGATTTGAAGAACCTTGAGACTTAGCTAACACGTTGTGTATACCAACACTCTCCAAAACTGCGCGCATCGCACCACCTGCGATAACCCCTGTACCATCTGTAGCTGGTTTCAGCAAAACACGTGCGCCAGAAAACTTACCTTTTTGGGTATGTGGCACTGTTCCTTTACGGATTGGCACCTCGATAAGGTTTTTCTTTGCGTCGTCAATTGCCTTTTGTATCGCTTCAGTTACTTCCTTAGCTTTACCGAGACCATGACCTACCACGCCGTTTTCATTTCCAACAACAACAATTGCCGAGAAACTGAACGTACGACCACCTTTGGTTACTTTCGTAACACGATTCACGGCAACGAGTTTGTCTTTTAACTCCATGTCTACCGCTTTAACACTGCTTACTTTTCCTGACATAATCTTTTAAAATTTAAGTCCAACTTCGCGTGCAGCATCAGCCAGGGATTTTACACGTCCATGATACAAATAACCATTTCTATCGAAAACAACTCGCTCCACACCGGCAGCCATAGCTTTTTCAGCTACTGCTTTACCAACCATTTTTGCTTGTTCTATCTTCGTTATACTCTGAGATTCTTCACTTTTCAATGAGGACGCAGAAACGATAGTAACACCTTTAATATCGTCAATAATTTGAGCATAAATCTGCTTATTACTGCGATAAACAGTCAATCTAGGAACGTCAGAATTACCTGAAATATTCTTGCGAATTCTGCGTTTGATTTTTGCTCTTCTAACTTCTTTACTGAATGCCATATTGCTTATTTTTTACTGGCAGATTTACCAGCTTTTCTTCTGATCTGCTCACCTTTAAACTTAATACCTTTTCCTTTGTACGGTTCAGGTTTGCGGAAAGAACGAATTTTCGCTGCAACTTGACCGATAAGTTGTTTATCATGAGACTCCAAAACGATTAATGGCGGTTGACCTTTAAGCGTTTCAGTGCTCAATTTAACTTCTTTCGGCAGCTCTAGCATAATTGGGTGAGAGTAACCTACAGACAATTCTAAAATTTGTCCGTTTGCATTTGCGCGGTAACCAACACCAACAACCTCTAGTTCTTTCTTAAACCCTTCCGATACACCAACAATCATATTGTTGATAAGTGCTCTGTACAGACCATGTTTTGAACGATGATCAGGAGCGTCCGATTCGCGGGTTAAAGTAATGATGCCGTCCTCAATTGAAATAGAAACACAAGACTCAATTTCTTGTCTCAATTCACCTTTTGAACCCTTAACAGCAACTACGTTGCCATCCATCTTTACCTCCACTCCACTCGGGATTGTTATTGGATTTTTTCCTATCCTTGACATAAGCCGTTATTGTGTAAAAATTAATAAACGTAACATACTACTTCGCCTCCAACGTTCTCTTTGCGTGCTTCCTTGTCAGTGATTAAACCTTTTGACGTAGAAATCAAAGCAATTCCGAGACCGTTTAAAACGCGAGGCAACTCAGTTGCACTACAATATTTACGTAAACCAGGTTTAGAAATGCGGTCAATTCTCGTGATTGCATTCTTATTGGTTATTGCATCGTAGCGCAATGCGATTTTAATCATTCCTTGTTTGTTATCTTCTTCAAAACGGAAATTGTCAATGTATCCTTTATCAAAAAGGATTTTAGTCATTTCACGCTTCATATTCGATGAAGGAATCTCAACTATTTTGTGATTTGCTCTTACCGCATTACGAATACGTGTAAGGAAATCAGCTATTGGATCTGTATACATAATCTAAAAATTATTTTTTACCAACTTGATTTTTTAACTCCAGGTATTTTACCTGCTAACGCCATTTCACGGAAGGTAACACGAGAAAGTCCAAATTGTCTCATATATCCTCTTGGACGACCAGTCAATTTACATCTGTTGTGTAAGCGAACCTTAGACGAATTCGCTGGCAACTTTTGTAGCCCTTCCCAATCTCCAGCTTCTTTCAAAGCCTGACGTTTAGCAGCATACTTAGCTACCATTTTTTCGCGTTTGCGCTCACGCGCTTTCATTGATTCTTTTGCCATCGTAATAATTATTTAGCGAATGGAAAACCAAACGCGTCCAACAATGCTTTTGCTTCTTCATCTGTCTCAGCGGAAGTAACAAAAGTTATATCCATCCCCATGATACGGTTTACTTTATCAATGTCGATTTCTGGAAAAATGATATGTTCTTTAACACCCATATTAAAATTCCCGCGGCCATCGAAACCTTTGGCGCTTACACCTCTAAAGTCACGCGTTCTTGGGAACGCAATAGACAATAATCGATCAAGGAATTCATACATCTTATCTCCACGCAAAGTAACTTTAGTTCCAATAGGCATACCTTTTCTCAACTTAAAGTTAGAGATATCCTTTTTAGAATTCGTTGCAACTGCGCGTTGTCCAGTAATCAAAGATACATCACCAAGAGCAGAATCAATAAGCTTTTTATCGCCAACTGCATCTCCAATACCTTGACTCACGATAATCTTTTGAATCTTCGGAACACTCATGACTGATTTGTATCCGAACTTTTCTTTCAATGCAGAAACAATCTCGCTTCTGTACATTTCTTTAAATCTTGGTTGAACACTCATTATTTAATCTCCTCTCCTGTCTTTTTTGCATAACGCACCAATTTACCTTCAGCATTTTCACGACGACCAATACGGGTAACCGCATCATTCACTAGAAGCATTATGTTCGATAAATGAACAGCTGCTTCACGTTCTTCAATACTACCTTGAGGATTCGTTGCGCTAGGCTTCACGTGCTTTTTGATGATGTTAACACCTTCAACAATCGCACGACTTTTATTACGGTCAATTGTAACCACTTTACCTTTTTGTCCTCTTGATTCACCGCTCATTACCTGAACCATGTCTCCAACTTTTACATGTAATTTCTTTTGCATGATTAAAATTTTAGAGCACCTCAGGTGCAAGTGAAACAATTTTCATGAAGTTATTCTCGCGCAATTCACGAGCTACAGGTCCAAAAATACGCGTACCTCTCATCTCACCCGCAGCATTCAAAAGAACAACTGCATTATCATCAAATCTGATGTAAGATCCATCTGGTCTGCGCACTTCTTTTCTTGTGCGAACTACCACCGCTTTTGCAACGCTACCTTTTTTCGCGTTACCTGAAGGCGATGCACTTTTAATTGAGACCACAATTTTGTCGCCTACAGAAGCATATCTTCTTTTCGTACCACCTAAGACACGAATACAAAGCACTTCTTTCGCTCCGCTGTTGTCGGCCACTGCCAATCTTGATTCTTGTTGTATCATAGCTACAAACTATTTAGCTCTTTCAATAATTTCAACCAATCTCCAGTTCTTCGTCTTAGACAAAGGTCTTGTTTCCATGATGCGAACAGTATCACCGATACCTACTTCATTTTTTTCATCATGAGCCACGAACTTGGTTGTTTTGTTAACAAACTTTCCGTATTTCGGGTGCTTCACTTTACGTGCAATAGCAACGACAATAGACTTGTCCATTTTGTTACTAGTAACAACACCGATACGCTCTTTTCTTAAATTACGATCTTCCATTGTAATCTTTTTTAAAGGCCTAGGCCGTTTTTAATCTTTTGGAAAGCTCAGCGCTCAAGCGAGCAACCGTCTTTCTTGCATTACGAATGACCATCGGATTTTCCATCGGAGCAATTTTGTGATTCAATTTCATTTTAGCTAATTGCTCTTTGAAATCAGACAAACGCTCTTTCACATCCTGTATCGACAATTTCGATATCTCTTCCTGCTTCATAAATCTAATTATTTAGTTGGAATTACGTAGTCATTACGAACTACAAATTTACACTTAACAGGAAGTTTTTGAGCAGCTAAGCGCATAGCCTCCTTCGCAATTTCATAAGAGACCCCGTCTGATTCGAACATAATTCTTCCTGGCTTCACCACTGCTACCCAGTGACTAGGAGCACCTTTACCTTTACCCATTCGAACCTCTGCAGGTTTGGATGTAATTGGTTTATCAGGAAATATTCTTATCCAAACTTTACCTTCACGTTTCATGTAACGCGTAACAGCAATACGAGATGCCTCAATTTGACGAGATGTAATCCATCCCGCTTCCAAAGACTTCAAACCAAAAGATCCGAATGCGATAGTGCTTCCACGATGAGCTTCACCACGATTTCTTCCCTTATGAGCTTTTCTGAACTTTGTTCTTTTTGGTTGTAACATAATCCAAATTTTACAGGATCAACAATTATTTAACTTCTTTTTCTACGGCCTCCGCCAGCAAATGGTTTCTTCTCTCTAGCTCCTCCACCCGTCTGAGTTTCTTTTTTGGCAGCCATGCCAACGTTTGGAGAAAGATCGCGTTTTCCATAAACTTCACCCTTACAAATCCACACTTTGATGCCGATTCTTCCGTAAGTTGTGTGTGCTTCAGCAAGTGCGTAATCAATGTCCGCTCTGAAAGTGTGCAAAGGAGTTCGACCATCCTTGAACATTTCGTCGCGCGCCATTTCTGCACCGTTAAGACGTCCGGCGATTTTCACCTTAATCCCTTCGGCACCCATACGCATGGTAGAGGCGATTGCCATTTTGATTGCTCTTCTGAAAGAGATTCGCGCTTCGATTTGGCGTGCAATACCATCTGCAACCAAATTAGCGTCTAGCTCAGGTCGCTTGATTTCGAAGATGTTAATTTGAACATCTTTTTTCGTCAGCTTCTTAAGCTCTTCTTTCAGCTTGTCAACCTCTTGACCGCCTTTACCTATTATTACACCTGGACGTGCTGTGTTGATAGTAACGGTAATCAACTTCAGTGTACGCTCGATGATAATTTGAGCAATGCTCGCACGAGATAAACGTGCACGAAGATATCTACGGATATTGAAATCCTCGAGGATCTTATCACCATAATTTTTACCTCCGTACCAGTTAGATTCCCATCCTCTGATGTAACCTAATCTATTTCCAATTGGATTCGCCTTTTGTCCCATGCCTATATCTTATTAATTTCGTCAACTACGATTGTTACGTGATTCGATCGCTTTCTAATTCTGTGCGCTCGACCTTGAGGTGCCGCTTGAATTCTTTTCAACATCGTGCCATCGCAAACCATAATAGTTTTGACAAACAATTCAGTTTCTTCAATCGAACGACCTTCATTCTTCTGCTCCCAATTATTGATTGCTGAACGAAGTAATTTCCCCAAACGAGGTGCACCGTCTTTAGCGTTGTGAGCAAGGATGTTCAATGCTTTATTCACTTCAACCCCTCTAACCAAATCCGCAACCATGCGCATTTTGCGAGGAGCGACAGGACAGTCGTTGAGCTTTGCAAAAGCAACCTGCTTCAACTCTTCTTTTCGCTTTTCTGCTACTATTCTTTTTCTAGAGCCCATTAGTACAATTTTTTAATCTATCTCTTTTTATTTTTCTTATCCGAACCATGACCTCTAAAGTTTCTGGTTGGGGCAAATTCACCAAGCTTGTGGCCTACCATATTCTCCGTTACATAAACGGGAATAAATTTGTTGCCATTATGTACAGCGAATGTCAATCCAACAAAATCAGGTGTGATCGTAGATGCACGTGACCAAGTTTTTATAACATTTTTCTTAGTTGCTTCTTGTGCTTCAACTACACGCTGGGCCAACTTATAATGTACGAACGGCGGTTTTTTTAACGAACGACTCATGTGCTATTATTTCTTTCTTTTTTCAACAATAAACTTATTTGACGCTTTCTTCTTGTTACGTGTCTTGTATCCTTTAGCAGGTATACCGTTACGCGATCTTGGATGACCACCAGAAGAGCGACCTTCACCACCACCCATTGGGTGATCGACAGGATTCATTACAACACCACGCACACGCGGACGTCTGCCTAACCATCTTGTTCGGCCTGCTTTACCAGAGCGTACAAGGCTATGTTCAGAATTTGACACTGCACCGACTGTTGCTTTACAGGTAACCAAAATCATTCTGGTTTCACCTGAGGGCAGCTTCACAGTAGCGTATTTTCCATCACGTGCATTCAATTGGGCATAAGTGCCAGCTCCTCTTGCGATAGATGCTCCTTGACCAGGATTTAACTCTACATTATGAATTACGGTACCTAATGGAATATCAGATAAGAAAAGTGTATTACCAACTTCTGGAGTAGCATCTTTTCCTGACATCACAACATCGTCTACTTTAAGTCCATCGGGAGCAATAATATAGCTCTTTTCACCATCTGCATAGAACAACAAAGCAATTCTCGCAGTACGATTTGGATCGTATTCAATAGATTTTACTGTTGCAGGAACACCGTCCTTTGTTCTTCTGAAATCCACCAAACGAAGACGTTGTTTGTGACCACCACCAATATAGCGCATAGTCATTCTACCATCGTTGTTACGACCACCAGATTTTTTCTTACCAAAAAGCAAGCTCTTCTCTGGAGTTGATGTAGTGATTTCAGAATAATCACTGTTAATTTTATGTCTTTGCCCAGGAGTTGTAGGCTTAAATTTACGAAGACCCATTTCTTTAAATCTTAAACGTTATTAAATAAATCTATGGTTTCGCCTGAAGCAACCGTTACAATTGCCTTTTTCCAAACACCTGAGCGTTGTCTAACAATTCCTTTGTTGGTGTATTTCATTGATGGCTTACCACCGCCATAATTCATTGTATGCACTGATTCCACAGTTACTCCATACAATCTCTCGACGGCTTTTTTAATTTCAATTTTATTGGCCTTTCTCTCAACTACAAAAGCAAAACGATTGTTGTTTTCACTATCGAATGTAGCTTTTTCAGTGATGATAGGTCTCTTAATTACACTTTCCATTTTTTCTTAGTTTAGTGTCTTTTCAATTAATTCAATTGATCCTGCAGACAAAATCAATTTACCAGCATTCATAATATCATAGGTATTCAATGAATCAGCGCTCACTACTTTTGCCTTGGATAAGTTACGAGCAGACAAATAGACATTACTATCTGTAGCTGAGGTCACCAAAAGAACTTTGTCGCTTGCAACATTCAAATTGTTCAAGAACTCAATGAAGTTCTTCGTCTTAGGAGTTTCAAAGCTCAGATCTTCTAAAACCAAAATACTACCAGCAATTGCTTTATAGCTCAACGCAGATTTTCTAGCCAAACGTTTCACTTTAGTGTTCAATTTGATAGTGTAATCGCGTGGTTCGGGTCCAAAAATTCTACCACCCCCTACACGAGTACCAGACTTAACACTACCTGCGCGAGCTCCACCAGTACCTTTTTGTTTTTTCAACTTTCTAGTACTACCTGAGATTTCGCTGCGTTGCTTAGCCTTGTGGGTACCTTGACGCTGAGCAGCCAAATATGCTTTGACATCTAAATATATCGCGTGATCATTCGGAGTTATACCGAAGACCTCGTCAGAAAGCGTAGCCGTCATAGACGTCGCTTTACCTTTTGCATCAACAATCTTTAGTTCCATTTCTTAACAATTACAATTGAACCCTTTGGTCCTGGCACTGAACCTTTAATTACTAACAAATTCTTATCACCTAAAACTTTCAACACCTGTAAGTTAGTAATAGTAACTTTGGCATTTCCCATTTGACCAGCCATGCGTGTACCTTTAAATACACGAGCAGGATAAGAACACGCACCGATTGATCCCGGTGCACGGAGACGGTTGTGTTGACCGTGAGTGGCTTGTCCAACACCACTAAAATTGTGACGTTTAACAACCCCTTGAAAACCTTTACCTTTCGAGTTGCCCGTAACATCTACGAATTCTCCTTCAAGAAAGATTTCACAATTAACAACATCTCCTAGATTCATACCGTCCATTTCTAAAAACTCAGCGAGTTTCGCTTTTGGTTCGGTATTCGACTTAGCAAAATGACCTTTCAGAGCTTTCGGTGTGTTTCTTTCCTTTCTCACACCAAAACCGAGCTGAATTGAGTCATAACCGTCGATTTCTTTTGTCTTTACTTGCGTTACTACACAAGGACCAGCTTCTATCACTGTGCATGGCGTTGCCTTGCCCTCGGCACTGTAGACGCTAGTCATTCCGACTTTTCTTCCAATTAATCCTGGCATCCTTTAAAGTTTAATAATTACTATCTAATTTCTACATCAACTCCACTAGGTAACTCAAGTCTCATCAACGCATCGATGGTCTTTGATGACGAACTGTAGATGTCCATCAAGCGGCTGTAAGAACATAATTCAAACTGCTCACGAGCTTTTTTGTTTACGTGTGGTGAACGTAATACAGTATAAATTCTCTTGTGAGTAGGTAGCGGAATTGGTCCACTAACAACCGCTCCTGTAGCTTTTACAGTCTTAACAATTTTTTCAGCTGATTTATCAACTAAATTGTGATCGTAAGACTTTAATTTTATTCTAATCTTCTGGCTCATTCTATATATTATTAAGCGTTGATTTTACCTTTTACTTTTGCGATTACGCCTTCAGCAACACTCTTTGGACATTCTTCAAAATGAGAGAATTCCATTGAAGAAGTTGCGCGACCCGATGTAATAGTTCTTAAAGTCGTAACATACCCGAACATTTCTGATAACGGAACATCTGCCTTAACAACTTTAGCACCAGCACGGTCATCCATACCTTTCATCATACCACGACGACGATTCAAATCAGCTACAACATCACCCATATTCTCTTCTGGAGTAACAACCTCCAGCTTCATTATTGGTTCAAGCAACACTGGTCGCGCTTTTGGCAAAGCTTCTCTGTAAGCTATTTTTGCACAAAGCTCGAAAGATAAAGAATCTGAATCGACCGCATGGAAAGAACCATCTTTCAATTCTACTCTCAAAGAATCTACTGGATAACCAGCAAGAATACCATTCTTCATAGAATCTCTGAAACCTTTTTCAACCGAAGGAATAAATTCACGTGGGATGTTACCACCTTTCACGCTATTTACAAATTCTAGGCCTGCTTTTGTTACATCTTCAACTGGAGAGATAGAAACCACGATATCGGCAAATTTACCACGACCACCAGTTTGTTTCTTATACACTTCTCTGTGATCAATATTCGCAGTAATTTTCTCTCTATATGTTACTTGAGGAGCACCTTGGTTTACCTCAACTTTAAACTCTCTTTTCAAACGATCGATGATAATCTCAAGGTGAAGCTCACCCATTCCGCTGATTACAGTTTGGCCACTTTCTTCGTCTGTATGAACTTTAAAAGTAGGATCCTCTTCAGCGAGTTTGTTCAAGCCAGTAGACAAACGGTCAGTATCTGCTTGAGTTTTTGGTTCGATAGCCAAACCGATTACTGGATCTGGGAAGTCCATAGATTCCAATACGATTGGTGCATTTTCAGCGCAAAGCGTATCACCTGTTCTGATGTCTTTAAAACCAACAACAGCTCCAATATCACCAGCGCCTAATTCATCAATTTGAATTTGTTTATTTGCATGCATTTGGAAGATACGTGAAATACGTTCTTTGTTTCCAGAGCGCGTATTCAAGACATAAGAACCTGCAGGCAATTTCCCTGAGTAAGCGCGAACGAAACATAAACGACCAACGTAAGGGTCAGTTGCGATTTTAAACGCCAAAGCAGAGAATGGTTCGCTAATAGCAGGTTGTCTTGAAGTTGGTTCATCCGTTTTAGGATTAATTCCTTCAATTGCTTCGATATCCATTGGTGAAGGTAAAATTGCCATAACCATATCCAACATTGCTTGAACACCTTTGTTTTTGAAAGATGAACCACACAGCATCGGGATAATTTTACCAGAGATAGTAGCCTTACGCAATGCAGCTATCATTTCTTCTTCAGTAATAGAGTTAGGATCTTCGAAGAATTTCTCCATCAAAGTATCATCAAATTCAGCGACTTGTTCTAATAACAACTCACGATATTGAAGCGCTTCTTCCATCATATCGGCAGGGATTTCGACTTCCTGAAAAGTCATTCCCATGTCACTATCGTTCCAAACGATACCTCTCCAATTCACTAAGTCAACAATGCCTTTAAAATCATCTTCAGCACCGATAGGCAATTGAAGCGGAACAGCATTACTACCTAACATTTCTTTTACTTGACGCACTACATTTAGGAAATCTGCCCCTGATCGATCCATTTTATTAACGAAACCTAATCTCGGAACGCTGTAGTTATCAGCAAGTCTCCAGTTTGTTTCAGATTGAGGCTCTACACCATCAACTGCAGAAAACAAGAAAACCAATCCATCCAATACGCGCAACGAGCGATTTACCTCAACTGTAAAGTCAACGTGACCCGGGGTATCAATGATATTGACATGATATTTTTGATTTTTGTATTCCCAATCAACACTAACAGCAGCAGAAGTAATTGTAATACCTCTTTCCTGTTCTTGCTCCATCCAGTCTGTCGTAGCGCCACCATCGTGAACCTCTCCTATTTTATGACTCAAACCAGAATAATATAGGATACGTTCAGTCGTAGTAGTCTTACCGGCATCAATGTGCGCAGCAATACCAATATTTCTAGTATATCTAAGATCTCTTGCCATGACAATTTTATATTAAAATCTAAAATGTGAAAATGCTTTATTTGCCTCGGCCATTCTGTGAGTATCTTCTTTCTTTTTAAAAGCAGCACCTTCTTCCTTGGAGGCAGCGATAATTTCAGAGGCTAACTTAGCGCTCATTGATTTTTCGTTTCTCTTACGAGAGTATCCAATCAACCATTTCATAGCAAGTGATTGTTTCCGGCTATCTCTAACCGGAGTAGGAATTTGGAATGTTGCACCACCCACTCGGCGACTACGCACCTCTACAGCTGGAGTAACATTGTCCAAAGCTTTCTTCCAAATCTCAAGACCACTTTCGCCTTGTAATTTCGATTCAATATTTTCAATTGCATCGTAGAAAATTTTGTAAGCGACACTCTTCTTTCCGGAGAACATCAAATTATTTACAAACTTCGTCACTACAACCTCATTAAATTTAGGGTCTGGTAGGACTGGTATCGATTTTGCTTTTCTTCTTCTCATTGCTCAAACCTTTTAAGATTATTTTTTGTCTTTGGGTCTTTTAGTACCGTACTTAGAACGTCTTTGAGTTCTTCCACTTACACCTGCTGTATCTTCAGCACCGCGTACAATGTGATAACGAACTCCTGGAAGGTCTTTAACCCTTCCTCCACGAACGAGCACCAATGAGTGTTCTTGCAAATTGTGACCTTCTCCACCGATGTAAGCATTTACTTCTTTCCCGTTGGTGAGGCGAACTCTGGCAACTTTACGCATTGCCGAGTTTGGTTTCTTAGGCGTAGTGGTGTACACACGTACACATACACCTTTGCGCTGAGGGCATGAATCAAGAGCGGCAGATTTACTCTTCTTGATTGGTGCCGTGCGACCTTTTCTGACCAATTGTTGAATAGTTGGCATACTAAATAACGTTTATAATTTATTTGATTTACACATCTCAAACACATATTTTGAGGGGTGCAAAGATAGATATATTCTGAATTAAAACAACCCTAGTACATTATTTATTTTTTATTTTGTGTAAGTCTACTAAAACTCAAGTCACAATAGCAGATATAGGCATAGAACACACAAAAACAAAATACTGATTATCAACAAATTAGACTTCCAATTGTGATAATTAACACAAAAAACAGTAAATGCGTTAATTAATTTACATTAACATCCTTTTCATTGGACCTTATAAACCTTTACTTTTGGAGCATGGAATTTTTAAAAGAATTAAATTCAAATCAGATGGACGCAGCAACGCATGTTGAAGGTCCGATGATGGTAATTGCTGGAGCAGGATCTGGTAAAACAAAAGTGCTCACCTCACGCATTGCATTTTTGATAGAAAAGGGAGTGGACGCTTTTCAGATATTGGCATTAACTTTCACCAACAAAGCAGCTCGCGAGATGAAAAATCGTATTGCCCACGTGGTTGGTGATGCAGAAGCGAGAAATGTTACAATGGGTACTTTTCACTCGGTATTTGCTCGAATACTTAGGCATCATGCTGATAAATTAGGATACCCAAGCAATTTCACGATTTACGATTCTCAAGACTCAAAAAGCTTGATAAAAACCATTGTGAAGGAAATGGGATTGGACGACAAGATATACAAACCAGGCGTTGTTCTTTCACGCATTTCTTCTGCAAAAAACAACCTCATCAGCGCGGAGCAGTATGAACAAAACACAGAAATCGTTGCAGAAGACAGAATGAGCGCCAAGCCCCAACTATATTTGATTTACAAGCAATATGAGATGCGATGCTTTAAGGCGAGTGCTATGGATTTTGACGATTTACTTTTCAAGACGAATCTTTTGCTTAGAGATCATCCGGACGTGTTGCAATACTATCAACATCGCTTTCGATTTATTTTGGTTGATGAGTATCAGGACACCAATTACAGTCAATATTTGATTGTAAAAAAATTAGCTGCTGTGCATGAAAATCTTTGTGTAGTTGGAGACGATGCCCAGAGTATATATGCCTTTAGAGGAGCGAGCATTGAGAATATATTAAATTTCAAAAACGACTATCCTGATTTTCGTTTATTTAAATTAGAACAAAATTATAGAAGCACTAAAAACATTGTTGATGCAGCAAACAGCGTTATAGAAAACAACAAAAATCAGATTAAGAAAACTGTTTGGACCCAAAACGACACGGGCAACAAAATAAAAGTGATGCGCACGTTAACTGACAATGAAGAAGGACGTTGGGTGTCGAATTCCATTCATGACAATAAGCATGCTGAGGAAATTGATTATTCAGGCTTTGCGATATTGTATAGAACAAACGCACAATCGCGAGCATTTGAAGAAGCTTTGAGAAAACTGAATGTTCCTTATAAAATTTATGGTGGGCTTTCCTTTTATCAGCGTAAGGAAATCAAGGATATCATCGCATACTTTCGTTTGATTTGTAATCCAAACGACGAAGAAGCATTTAAACGTGTTATAAACTTTCCGAAGCGCGGCATTGGAGACACAACCATTGACACTCTTTTTGTTGCTTCACAAAATTATCAAGTTTCTGTTTGGGAGTTGATAGAACATTTCAACCAATATCCGGTAAACATTAATTCTGGAGCACGCACTAAAATAGAACAGTTTGTGATGATGATTAACCGCTATCGGGGCCAATTGGAAACCCATGGCGCATCAGACATTGCCGAAGAAATTACTAGAAGTTCAGGCATAAGCAATTTACTTTATCAAGACAAATCACCGGAGGGTGTAGCTCGACATGAAAACATTCAAGAACTTTTGGCGGGAATAAAAGAATTCAGCATGTCTGGTGAGGATGGTGAGCTCAGGACGATGAGTGATTTTTTGTTGGATGTTGCCTTACTCACAGACGTTGACAAGGACAAAGACCAAGACACACCTAAAGTAAGTTTAATGACCATACACGCATCAAAAGGCTTGGAGTTTCCGCATGTATATATTGTTGGATTAGAAGAGAACCTATTTCCTTCTCAAATGGCTATTCATTCTCGTGCAGACCTTGAAGAAGAGCGTCGATTATTCTATGTGGCCTTGACAAGAGCTGAGAAAAGATGTACTTTGAGTTATTCTATGTGCAGGTATCTTTATGGCCGGCCTGCCACTTCAGAGCCAAGTCGTTTTATTCAAGAGATCGATCCCACCTTTTTGGAGCTTGAAATGTCAACACCAACTGAAAAAGGGCGCTCTTTAAATCTATCAAGACCGATTATTGGTTCAATTGGCTTGAGTAGTCATTCGAATTTCAAACCCACGGATAAAGTGAAGCCATTGAATAATCATCTCCGCAAAAATGAAGAAATCAAAGTGGGTCATGTGGTGATGCATGAAAAATTCGGGAAAGGCAAAGTACTCAGTTTTGAAGGGGGTGGAAGCGACAAAAAAGTAAAGATTTACTTTACTGGGAATGGTGAAAAAACATTGTTACTAAAATTTGCCAAGCTTGATTTAGTGGATTGAAAAAGCGATTTTTAAGAATTATTAACGCAGATCACAGCCCCGCGGAATGATTATTGTACATTTAGACAGGTTTTAAACCAAATACATTCTTGCTATGACTAGAGACCTTTGTTCAAAACATTTAAAGGGAATTACTCACACTACTTTTGTATTGTTGATACTAATTTCACAATCTTGTTATCCTTCATCATACACGGTTTCTGAGCGTGGTGTTACGGGCATCAACAAGAGAAACGAATCAATTCGCGCTTCGATACGTCAAGATCTAAAAATTGGTGAGCGTTATGTAGAATATGGATTTGGCTCTGAATCGGTAATAAAACCAACTTCTTTTAAGAGACTGGATTCATTATTCGGCGCTTATTATGCAGAGGAAACGAAAGCTGGGGCATCGCGAAACGTTTTACTTGCCTTAAAAAATGAAATTGAAAAGGAACAACAAAAAGTATTGGCCGACACCATATATTTTCAATACCAGAAACAAGTGTTTTTTGGCATTGCATCGGGAGATTCTACGACGATTTTTTATTCTGATTTCGTACTTGACGCCAACAGCAACGTAGTTTTTGTAGACATCAAATACATTTTCAATGTGCATTCGAGATTATCATCTTATTACAAAGCTTATGCATTCCGAGAGTCTTTTTTGGATTTCGGTTATGTTGCGTCGCAAGAGGAAATTCAGCTTTACAACTTTTTCGATGCAGCGATAGAAAATATTCTAAATCCAGAGACCAAAGGCAATTTCATTGGCCACGCATTAAACATCATGCGAGCGGCAAACCAACAAGGCGGAATAGCTACAGAGCCCTTAATTAAACAACAAATCATCAATGTAATTACTAGCAATGTAAACGATTACAAACCAATCAAGTGGTCGAAAGTTTACACGAGTTTAGATGAAAACGATGTGCTATTGAGCTATGAAGTTGACCATGATTGGCAATATATGGACCCTTTCAATATGCAACATAATTTGATGAAGCGCTTTATCTTAAATCCATATTTTGAAATTACACAAATAGAAACCATCGATCGCTTGAGAGATTGATTTAGGTTAAAATGTTTTAGTAGAATCACCTACCAAACGTTTTATTTCATTAAGTTCATCAATTGTAAGATAGCGCCATTTACCAAGAGGCACATCCAAAGACACGTTCATAATTCGTATTCGCTTTAGGCGCAACACGTTATAGCCGAAGTAATCGCACATGCGTCGAATTTGTCGATTTAGGCCTTGAGTCAAAATAATACGAAATTGGAATCTATCAATTAGTTCAACTTTACATTTTCTAGTCAATGTGTCCAAAATAGGCACGCCATTCGACATATTTATGATAAAATCTGCGTCGATTGGCTTGTCCACTTTTACAAGGTATTCTTTTTCGTGGTTGTTTCTTGCACGCAATATTTTGTTTACGATGTCGCCATCATTTGTAAGGAAAATTAATCCTTCACTTGGTTTATCCAATCGTCCGATTGGAAAAATCCTTTTAGGATAATTAATATAATCAATGATGTTGTCCTTTTCCACGCCTCTATCTGTGGTACAAACAATACCCATCGGTTTGTTGAACGCCAAATAAACAAAATCTTGCATAGGTTCGCGAATGATTTTCCCATCAACTCGGATTTCGTCGCCTAAAACCACCTTTGTTCCCATTTCTGGAACGGCACCATTGATTGTAACTCTTCGTGCGTCTATTAATTTATCAGCTTCACGACGCGAGCAATACCCTACTTCACTTAAGTATTTATTAATTCGTATAGATTCAAAATTCTCCACTGTATGCAATTGTTTGCAAAAATACTTAAAATCGGCGAGCGTCAAATTGGGAGATTAAATATCCTTTAAAATTTTCATAAAATTCTCACGTTCAATTTCTTGCGCACCTAAAAGAGCTAAATGATGATTGTACATTTGACAATCCAACATGGCATATCCGTTTTCTTTGAGATGATTGACTAACCAAACAAAGGCAACTTTACTAGCATTACTTGTTTTCGAAAACATACTTTCACCACAAAACACATGGCCCAAATCTACACCGTAGAGTCCACCAACCAATTCGCAATTTTGCCAGACTTCAACTGATTTGGCGTAGCCCATTTTGTGGAGCGTTGAATAAGAACGAATAATTTCATCACTGATCCAAGTGCCTTGTTCTCCTTTTCTTGGAGTTTCACTGCATTGTCGAATTACTTCTTCAAAACAGGTATTCCATGTTATCTCAAAGGATGTTTTTTTTATTGTTGACCTCAAAGATTTGGGAACGACATAATACTCAGGGTCTACCACCATACGCATTCTAGGTGACCACCACATAATAACGTCACCTTCATTGAACCAAGGAAAAATTCCACTTTGGTAGGCCAATAAAAGCCGCTCTGGCGACAAATCACCACCTACCGCCAATAAGCCATCCTCCTCGGACAAATAGACAGGAGGGAAAACAAAATCTATATCAAGTTGAAAAACCATCAGCGTATTAAATATCGATTCTCATTCCATCAAAACAAGGAGCAACATGACTTGGGCACCACGACAAAATATCTTTATGTTTTCCCATCATGTGAGATATATGAGTAAGAAACGCGCGCTCAGGCTGAATGATTTCTATCATAATAAGAGCTTCATGGAAACTAAAATGTGAAATATGAGGCGTTTTCCTTAGTGCATTGATAATCAAAACCTTAACTCCCTTCAATTTGATAAGTTCTACTTCAGATATAAAATTAGCATCGGTAATGTAAGCAAAATCGCCAAATCGAAAACCCAAAACAGGCAATTGATGGTGCATGAGTTGAATAGGTTGTACCATGAGCCCAGATGGTAGTTCAAAAGGTTCATTGTCAATTCGCTTCATCAAAACACTAGGAATGCCTGGATATTTCTCTTCTGCAAAAACATAGCTAAATTCCATGCGAAGGGCGTTTTCAACACGCTCGGCACAAAACAATGGCATGTCGCATTGCTGTTTGAAATTGAATGCACGCACATCGTCCATTCCTGCTGTGTGGTCTTTATGTTCGTGGGTATATAGAATGGCATCTAAGTGCTTCACTCGATTGACAAGCATTTGTTGTCTAAAATCGGGACCGCTATCTATGCAATAATTTCTACCCATGTGCGAAATGAGTATGGATGCGCGCAGTCTTTTATCTTTCTGATCATCAGATTGACAGACATCGCAGTCACATGCAATCATTGGAACACCTTGGGATGTTCCTGAACCTAAAACTGTAACCTGAAACGACATGTGGCAAAGATAAACAAAAGGTTATTTGCGCAGCGGAACATAGATTGAAAAGAAAATCATTTTACTTCGTCAATTTATCAGCAAAAACCTTGGTGAATTTTTCCACCTTTGGTCGAACCATTGCCGAGCAATAAGGTTGATTTGGATTATCAACGAAATACCCTTGGTGATAATCCTCAGCAACATAAAATTGAGACACTGCTGAGATTTCAGTTACGACAGCAGCTGAGTAAGCACCAGAGTCGTTGAGTTTCTTTTTGTAGAATTCAGCAATTTCTTTTTGCTCATTATTGTGGAAAAAAATCACAGAACGATATTGAGTTCCGATATCATTACCCTGTCTATTGAGTTGAGTTGGATCATGAACAAACCAAAATACTTCGAGTAATTCTTCATAAGAAATAATCGCAGGGTTGTACATAATTTGTGCAACTTCAGCATGACCTGTTTTCCCTGTACAAATATCTTTATAAGTCGGATTTTCGGTAGCTCCACCCATATATCCTGAGAGCACTTGATTTACGCCATTAAGCTGTGAAAAACAAGCCTCAATGCACCAAAAACAGCCAGCGCCAAAAGTGGCGATTTCGAGAGAATCGGAAGTATCCATAGAAAATGAATTTGTTGTATTATTTGTTGTTTGCTTCTGCGAGCACGAGGTTGCTAGAAGAGCGGCGAAAATAAGGCTTATCATATTATTTTTCATCATTTGTTGGAATAAAAATCATTGATTCTGAATTTACGCAGTAACGTAAACCTGTTGGCTGGGGTCCATCTTCAAAGACATGTCCTAAATGACCTTCGCACTTTGCACAAACTATTTCAACGCGTCTCATTCCAAGACTATTATCAGGGCGCATCAAAACTTGCTCGTTGTCGTGTGCTTCATAAAAACTTGGCCAACCACAACCCGAATCATATTTCGTTTTGGAGGTAAACAGTAAGGTGCTGCAACCTGCACACAGATAGCTTCCAACATCTTTTTTATCCCAATAAGCACCTGTGAATGGTCGTTCAGTGCCTTTTTCTCGCAATACGTGGTATTGCATTGGCGACAACTGTGCGCGCCATTCTTCTTCGGTTTTATCCACTTTGGTTGAATTTTGATTTTCTGTGTTACTCATAGATACATGACGTTCATCTTTATTCATTACGGTGCAAGACATAATTGTGATGACAGAGAGAATAACGAATATATAATTAACTTTGACCATAATATTAGTTTTCGAAATTACACTCATAGCGAGGAGAAAAAAAAGTGATATCGCAACAAAAGCATAACACAACACTGAAAGAACGTTTCAAATTATGAATTGTTCGAAGCTCAAATCAACGAACTTGTTTCAATTGAAGAGCGTCCGTGTAAATCAAATAAGCAGAACAATTTTGATAACCCATTTCTGCGAGTGCATCGGAATATTTTTCAATTTGTTTGATATCTTTCGGTCTTGGAATACCTGTTTTATAGTCAATTACTCGTAAATAATCTTTGCCAAGGATTAGTCTATCGGGTCGAATACGCTCCTTGTCTGAAATAATTATTTCACGCTCGTCCAAACTGTTCTCTTCCAATTGCGGGTTTGGGAAAATGAGTTGAATAATTTCTTCATTGTTCAATATTTCAGTTAAATGATTTTTAATGTCATCCAACATATCTTGGTCTATATTCAGTAGTTCTTTTTGAGAGTTCAAGGCATTTTGCAGATCGGAAGGACTTTGCATATGCTCTAGAACAGCATGAATCAATCGGCCTAAAACTCGTTCTTTCTTCAAGCTCATTTCGCCAAGAGCATCTCCGTCAATCAAGGAGATATCTGGAAACCACAATTTTTCACCAAAAAGTTTAATCTGTAAATTAGATGTTTCAAATTTTTGTTCACCTGCTTGGGTTGGTTCACCAAAAACATAAACGAAACTTTCATCTTTTCGAGCAGCCTCTTGTCCAAAATTGGCATTAAAATACTTTGCCAAAAAATAAGATAACTTGGAGGGCTCAGATTTGCTTGTTTCTGATCTTTCTGAGTAAAGCACCTTCATATGCAATTCATCAACGGCACGGGTGCAAGCCACGTAAAACAGGTTAAACACATCAAGCTTACTTCTTTCCAATTCTAAAGAATATAAATCTTTTTGTAAAACAGTACTTTTCTCATTTTTTGAAATATTTGCGAGATAAAAGAGATTCTTAGGCTCATCAAAGAATAAATGTTTATTATTAGCTCTGAGCGACCATTCCCATTGAGTATCAGGCATAATAACAATTGGAAACTCCAAACCTTTCGACTTATGAGTCGTCATCAAACGAATGGCATTTCCTTCTGCCAGAGGCACTCTTTTCTCTTTGCCTCGTGTATCGTAATAGTGCAAGAATTTCTCCAAATTGGGTCCCTGCATACTATCGAAAGATTGAACCAAATTACAGAAAAAATGTAAAAATGGGTCAGACAATTCATCAATATTTTGGTCAGACAGAATCTTTATCACCAAATCATAGAGATTGTCATAACGCATGAGATACACTTGCTTACCGTCGAGATGTTTTTTGAGAAAAGCCTCGAAATCAAAGTGTTTACTTTTATAGAACTCCAAGGAATCAGACTCATGATTATCCCCGAAAATCAACATGTAATTCAGGGCAAAATCTCGCTGATTCTGAGTGGAAGAAGGCTTAAAAATCAATTGTAACCAAGAAACAATAAATCGCACTTTAGGAGAGTTTGAAACAGTTAAACCTTCGTCGGTTGTCACTTCCAATCCTTTTTCTATTAGTAACTTAGCCCATCTAGATAAATGCGAATTTCTTCTCGACAAGACACATATAGAGCCTGGCTGATACCCTCTACTCAATACATCTTGTATTCTCTCTAAAAGGAATTTATCGTCCTTAGCCATGTCTTCTTCGCTCAATTCATCATCAGAATCTGCTGTATTATTTAATTTTGTTTCCTCCACTTCTATATAAATCAATCCTCGGGTATGGTTGATTACATTTTGCTTTAAATCTATATCTTGATAATAACTTTGATAGCTTTCGTGCAAAATACCTCGAAGGTCGGCAAACATTTTATTGTTGAATTCAATAATATCCTTTCTCGATCGCCAATTGTCGGAAAGTGAATCAACCAAAGCATTGTTTTCGAAATATGTAGAAATTCGGTTCAGTTCTATATCCTTTTCTGAACCATAAATTTTCGGTAACTCAGCGAATTGCTCTACTACCCCATTGCGGAATCTATAAATGGCCTGCTTGCTATCGCCAACGATTAAATTGGTATTTGCTTGAGCCATGGCGTTGTGCACCAAAGGAATTAAGTTGAGCCATTGCATGCGTGAGGTATCCTGAAATTCGTCCAACAAAAAATGGTCGAAACGAACTCCTACACGCTCATAAATATAATCGGCGTGTTCGTGGCGCATTTGACTCGAAATCAGATTGTTGATCTCATTTATTAGGACCTTGTTTTCTGATGTCTTTTGCTGATTGGACTGTTGTAATAGAAATTTGAGGAGTGCCAATTGATAAAACGAACGAATGGCATAAAAGTATGACCAATACTCTTCTTTTAAAACTGCAGTGGCGTTCGTGATAAAACGGTCCACTTCACGAAACTTTTCGAAAAACAAGCCTGAATGATTCACTACATAAAATTCATCAATTGCTTTAAGACTGGCTTCAGAAAAACCTACAAAAGAAACAAGCTCAGATTTTTTGTGCTTGTTTAAATAATTATATAGGTTGTTCCAGTTTTTTATTCCAAATTCGGTTTTAAAATCTTCGTAACTGTAGGTCTCAAGAAAGGGAAGAAGCACTTGCAACTTCTCCTTTTCGAATTGCTGAACACAGAGGTCTCTTTGCATGATAAACTGCTTCAAATTGTCGATGCTAAAATCAAATTCTTGCAACTTGGGCAGCGTCATAATGAAAAGCTCTTTTTCAAAATAGGTGAGCATTTCAATCAAATTTTCTCGTATGCCCCACTGCTCTTCATTCTCCAATTTCGACTCAATAAAGCGAACAACCAACTGATTTTTGAGATCATTGTGATTTACCGAATCAATAGAATCCAGAAATTTATCTACCACTTTCTCATTGAATTCGCGTGTATCAACCAGTACTTCAAAATCGTTAGACATATTGAGATCCCGAACAAAAGAGCGAATGAGACGCACATTAAATTTGTCGATAGTCTGAATATTCAAATCGCTATAATTGTGTAAAATTGCAGATAAAGTATTGGCAGCACGTTCCCTTAACAGTTCTATTGGCATCTCAAAGGACTGTGAAACTGTATAAACAAACCTCATATCTTCGTCACTTTGGCGTGCCAATTGTTTCAATGCCTTAATAACACGCTCTTTCATTTCAAGCGCTGCCTTATTAGTGAAAGTCATCGCCATGATTTTTTTGAAGCGATGCGAGCCATCCCCATCTTTAAGAAGCATACGGAGATATTCGCGAACAAGCGTGAAAGTTTTTCCTGAACCAGCTGATGCCTTGTATATAAGTAAATTATTCAATTTCGATTGATTCAATTGATTGCTATTTCAAGCCACGTTTCTGTAAAAGTGGTTCTACAGAAGGCTTTCTGCCTCTATATGACTGATACAATTCCATTGGGTCTGCTGTTCCACCTTTTTCCAAAATAAATTGTCGAAATCTAGAAGCTACATTTTTGTCGAATAATGAAGTTTCCTTAAATGCTTGGAAGCCATCATTGTCTAAAACACCAGACCAGATATAACTATAGTAGCCTGAAGAATATCCTCCTGCGAAAATGTGAGAAAAATAAGTGCTTTTGTAACGTGGGATAATCGCTTTCATCAAACCAAGATGTTTCATGGTTCGCAATTCAATCGTATGAACATCCTCGCGCAAGGGCTCTTTTATTATATGAAATTCCATATCTAATATGGATGCTGCAAGATATTCAACAGTCGCAAACCCTTGATCAAAAGTCCCTAAATTGATTAATTTTTCAATCAAGGCATCAGGAATAATGGCGCCTGTTTTGTAATGTTTAGCATACATCCGCAAAAATTCAGGTTCACTTGCCCAATGCTCCATAATTTGTGAAGGTAATTCCACAAAATCAGTAGGCACATTAGTTCCTGATAAAGATTGATAATTCACATTAGAAAGCAAACCGTGGAGCGCGTGGCCAAATTCATGGAAAAACGTTTCCACTTCATCAAAATTTAATAATGAAGGACCATCAAGTGGTTTAGAGAAATTGCACACGATTGATATGATTGGTATAATTTGCTTTTCGGCTTTTCGGCTTTGGTCCCTAAAAGAAGTCATCCAAGCACCACCACTTTTTGATGACCGAACATATAAGTCAATCATTAAAACACCTATTACAGTTCCATCTCTTTCACGAACCTCAAAAGTTTGAACATCGGGATGATACTTAGGAGCATTTTTAATTTCGGCAAAACTAAGTCCATACAGCTTTTCACACAAGAGAAAAATGCCCTCTTGAACGGCTATTGCAGGGAAATATTGTTTCACCTCTTGTTCGTCGATGTTGTATTTTTCCTTTCTGATTCGCTCCGTATAATAACGCCAATCCCATGGGGCCAATTCAAAACTTTTTCCGTCTTTGAGCACAGCAGCTTGAAGATCTTCCATTTCTTGAGTGGCACTCAATAATGCAGGTGTCCACAGTAGGTTGAGTAAGTTCATCACTTCTTCTGGATTTCCGGCCATCGACTCTTCAAGCACAAAATGAGCGTGGGAATCATAGCCTAAAAGTTCTGCCTTGCGTTGGCGTAAGTTTACTGTTTTACTAATAATTTCATTGTTGTCATTATCATTTCCATTGTTTCCTCTGTTTTGATAACTGCGCCAAATTTGTTCACGTAAACCTCGATTGTCTGCATATTGTAAAAAAGGCAAAATCATAGGATTGGACAAATTGAAAACATATGAACCTGTCTTCAGATTTTCTTTGGCCAATTCAGCTGCTGAAGAAATCAAATCCTCAGGCAAACCGGACAAATCTTTCTCTTGAGTAACCACGAACTCAAAATCACTGGTTTCCTTCATAATATTTTCCTGAAATTTCAGAGAAAGGACAGACAACTCGCTGTTGATTTCGCGTAATAATGTTTTATCCTCTTCAGAAAGCAAAGCGCCACCACGTTTAAATCCCTTGAATTTCTTTTCTAATAAACGAAGTTTTTCTGTATCCATCTCGAGTGATTCGCGCTGATCATAAACTATTTTAACTCTTTTAAAAAGTTCAGTATTCATAGCAATATCGTCTCCATGCGCGGCCATTTCTTGTGCAATTTCTTGTGCAATTTGCTGCATGGTATCATTGGTGTGGGCACTATTTAAATTGTAGAAAACCAGCAATACTTGATTCAATAAAACGCCAGAGTATTCCAATGCCAAAATGGTATTCTCGAATGTTGGTTGCTCATTACTCCTCACTATTTCCTCAATTTCTTCTTTCTGAATACGCATTCCTTCTCTCATAGCAGAAACATAGTGTTCTTCCTTAATTGATCCGAAATCGGGAATGCCGTAGGGTGTATCAAAAGTGCTGAAAAATGGATTCATGGTGTTATTGTCTTCTTGTTTATTTGAATTACATGAAAATCCGAACCAAATTATCGAGACAAAAATTGAGAATTTACTTAGGTTATTCATCAGTATTTTTTTAAAATGCTAAGATAAGAATTTAGTCCTTTCAGAAACGTGAGCACTCTGAAATTACTAAAGATTGAGTTTTCAAATAAACATAATTAGCAGATTAATTTTCTATTTTATAAATCATCTTCACATGCGGAATATCATCTTCCAAATACCCTTCACCCACTTCATGAAAACCTAAGTTGTTGTAAAACTTCATCAAATAGGTTTGTGCACTTATCACAATAATTTCCGCCCCCATATTGTTAATCAATTCATCAATAGCATGTTGCATGAGCAATTTCCCTATATCCTTGCCGCGAAATTCAGGGGCAACCACTACCCTTCCAATTGACCAAAATTGTTGAGATTCATGAGGTGGAACGAGACGCGCATATGCTGTCAAAGATTGATTTGAAGAAATCAAAAGATGTATGCTTTCTTTGTCACTGCCATCGCAATCCAAATATGGACAATTCTGCTCTACAACAAATACACGTTCTCTTAGGGCTATCAGGTCATACAATAAATGATTGCTTAAAGAATCGAAAGAAAAAAACTCAATTTTCATAGGTTCTAGGAATCAGGGATATTTGCACAAATCTCTACTTTTCTATCGAATAATGACCGCTGGTAATTCACTTTTTGACGAAAGATTATTTAACTTCGCAACCAAATGAAGAAAAAATCATGGCAAAAGAAGCATATATAGTAGATGGGGTTCGTTCGGCGGTTGGTAATTTTGGTGGAGGCTTGTCCCATGTTCGCCCTGACGATTTGGTTGCATCCGTAATTAAATCATTGATAGCGCGCAATAGCACAATTGACCCAAATGCCATCGAGGACGTGATTCTTGGTTGTGCCAATCAGGCTGGAGAAGACAATAGAAATGTGGCGCGTATGTCGCTGTTATTGGCTGGCTTGCCATTTTCCGTTGCTGGAGAAACAGTAAATCGTCTGTGTGCCAGTGGTTTATCTGCTGTGATTCAAGCCGCACGAGCTATTAAAGACGACTCAGGAGACTTGTTTATTGCCGGTGGCGTAGAAAATATGACGCGTGGGCCCTGGGTGATTTCAAAAGCATCTCAGGCCTTTGGCAGAGATGCTCAAATGTACGACACCAGTTTTGGTTGGCGTTTCATCAATCCAAAATTGCAGGAAGTTTATGGCACAGATGCCATGGGTGAAACAGCAGAAAATTTAGTTGATCGATACAATATCTCGCGTGAAGAACAAGATATTTTTGCCTTGTGGTCGCAACAAAAAGCAACAAAAGCAGAGCAAAACGGTATTTTAGCCCAAGAAATTGTAGATATTTTGATTCCGCAGCGCAAGGGTGATGCACTCATTTTTAATAAGGATGAATTTATAAAACCGAATTCATCCATGGAAACGCTCAGCAAATTGCGTCCAGCCTTCAGAAAAGATGGTTCGGTAACCGCTGGCAATGCTTCTGGCTTGAACGACGGTGCTGCTGCTATTTTACTCGCCTCTGAAAATGGGTTGAAGCAATACGGATTGCAACCTATGGCACGCATCGTGAGCTCAGCAGTTGCAGGCGTGGAGCCACGCATCATGGGTATAGGACCTGTTTATGCAACTCAAAAGGCTCTAAAGCGAGCTGGATTGACGCTTAATGACATTGACGTTATTGAGCTCAATGAAGCATTTGCAGCACAAGTTTTGTCTTGCACAAGACAGTTAGACTTGGCAGATAATGACCTAAGAATCAATCCGAATGGTGGTGCCATTGCAATTGGACATCCCTTAGGTATGTCTGGAGCGAGAATCACTATGGCTGCTGCTCGGGAATTACAGCGCACGGGAAAACGTTTTGCTTTAATAACCATGTGTATAGGTGTAGGCCAAGGATACGCAGCAATTATCGAACGGGTGTGATAAAGCCAAAAATAAATGTCTTTATGCCTGCGTCTATAGATATTCAGGAACTTAGTCCAAGACAAAGAAAACTATATCGCATCATTTTTCAGGCAGACAACAGACCAGGCCGAATTTTCGATTTAGCTTTGCTAATAACGATTACATTGAGCGTTGTTGTAATCATGCTTGAAAGTGTGAAGTCTATTTACGAATCACATGGACTACTTTTACGCACTCTAGAATGGATTTTTACAATTTTATTTAGCATTGAATATCTGTTGAGAATTTACTGCGTGGGCAAACCTCGGAAGTACATTTTCTCATTATTTGGCATCATTGACTTGCTCGCTATCATCCCAACTTACCTAACATTTTTCATCACAATTGGTCCTGGACTAAACGTAATTCGAATTTTGCGTTTCTTTCGAATTTACAACATTCTCAAACTGGGAAACTTTGTTGACTCAGGAAATGTGATTATGTTGGCTTTGCACGCCAGTCGTCACAAAATTGCGGTCTTTCTGACAGCTATTTTTACAATTGTTATTTTTGCCGGTGGTTTGGTGTATTTTGTTGAAAGTGTAAATCCTGATTCACAATTTACAAGCATCCCAAAATCAATTTATTGGGCTATTGTAACCATAACCACTGTCGGTTTTGGAGATATAGTGCCACTTACGCCAATTGGTCAGTTTCTATCTGCAATACTTATGATTTCTGGTTATGCCATCATCGCCGTTCCGACAGGAATTGTGACCAGTGAAATTGTGAAATCAAATGTCAGCGCCCCACAAAATAGAGCAAAAATAAAATGCAAAAATTGCGACTTTGATGCGCACGATCATGATGCGCAGTTTTGCAAGAAATGTGGCAGTGAATTGAGTTAGACCAAAACTCGTATTCAATCTTGATTTGATAAACTTGGAAAAGTATTGATTTTAATATTTATTTAATACATTCCTCCATTCAGATTCAATACCTGTCCAGTGAAATATGAGCTTTTCTCATTTAGGATAAAATCCAATGTCGCCTCAATTGATTGCATATCACCAAGTCTTTTCATAGGGATTTGTGTGATAATTTCTTGTTTCAAATCGTCTGACACATCATCAATCATACCCTGGTCGAAATAACCAAATGCCAAGGCGTTTGAAGTAATATTGAAGGCTGCGAGCTCTTTAGATAGTGTTTTCGTGAGACCAAAAAGTCCAGCTTTTGAGGCAGCATATGCCGATGTGCCAATATAACCTGTTTGACCCACCACTGAACTTATGTTGATGATTCGACCCCAATTTTGTTCGCGCATAAAAGGAATGGAGAATTTGCAAACATAAAAAGGCGCTGAAAGATTGACAGCTATTGACTCTTCCCAATCCTCGAAATCCAATTTCCAAGACATGCCATTTCGAGAAATACCTGCGTTATTGATTACCACATCAATTCGTCCAAAAACACTGCGGATAGCATCTACCATAGCTTCGATTTCATCTGGATTTCGTAAATCTGCTTGAAAATGCTGCACAGTTTCAGACTCAGCCAAAGTTGGCACATTTTCGTGGAAATGCAAAGCCAAGTAATAGCCAGATTTATGTAAATACTCAGACATCGCTGTGCCCAATCCACCAGAAGCTCCGGTGAGTAGAATTACTTTATTTTGACTCATTGTTTCTTTAATATCTTTTTAATAAAACCAAACCAAAATGGTGTTTTTCCCCAAGTGATGTTTCCATAAAATACATCGTTGGCGCCAAAATTACGATTAAATTGAGCCACACCCTCGATTCTTGATCCACCAAAATCAAAAACAGACCCTTGATCCACCGCCCTCAGAATGGCTCGATGCATCAAAAGATAATAAACTCCCATTTTTTTTGCTTCAAGAGATGCCGTTCCCTTGAGATACAAATGTTGTCCGGGCAATTCAACAACCAAAATGCCACCTACAAGTACACCACCCTCAACTGCTCCTTCAAAGTGTAGGCATTTTGATAGAATCAAAGAATCTATTAGTTTCCGAAAATAACCGATTGAATCACCTTTAAAATCAGAAATTTTCGCGCCTAATTCTTCACTCAAAAAACGAAGAAACTCCTCCTTTTGAAATTCTTTTGTAAATCGAAATGCTTGTCCATCAGCCTTTTTCAGCATGCGTTTACACAAGGTATTGTAGTTGTTTGAATCGTACTTATCTGGAGAGATTTGTTGATGAAATAATTCATTATTTCTGGCTGTACATGCACCAATATTGAGCGAACCGAATGAGAATTTTGATTGTATAACATCCAAGGCTTGTGCTTGCTCCTCAGCACTCCATGTACCTAGCCAATATGACGCACGAAAAAACTGAGGAGTATATACCCAAGACCAAAACATTTTCTTTTTGAAAGGAACAATAAGTACTCCTGCATAATCATCCAACACCACCAAAGACCAATGCTCTAACAAAGGAGAAAAATAATTTTCTAAGCAAAACGGATTGCCATAATGTGCTTTGAGTAAGCTATCAAACCTAAGTTTATCAATATATTTTGAATCAACTATTCTGATCATGGAATTGGCTAAATGTTTGAAATTGAACAGTATTTCTCATTTGCTCGAGAAAGTGACTCAAGCGGTCAAAAGAATACATCGTCATGCCTTTCGGATGACCAATAAACATCAAATGCTTACGGCCATTCTTTTTAAATTGTTGGGTAATCCTACTCATTTTCGAAGCATAAAATCCATCACAAGAAGCATGATTCCATTGGCTTTTGGTGAGTGTCTGCCATTTTCTACCAGGCTGTGGAATGAAATTTCCATCGCCAAAAAACTGATGCTTTTTGCGATTCAATTTTCCTCTCACGTATAATTCCCAATAAAACAAAGGACTGTAGCGCATTGCGGAAATGGGAACTTCTATGAATTTACCATTAATTTCGTTTTGACAAGGGTTCGAGTCAAAACTCCAAAAATCTAAATCATGCGGTGCAGAAGAAAAGTCAAGACTATAAACCCCTCCGTTAAATACCATGCCTGGCACCACAGAAGAATCATAAATTAAACCAGATTTATCAAAAACTGATTTAATATGCTCAAAAGGTTGAATACACCAACCTCCTGCCCGGTAAGCAATAGTTTTTCGATTCAACAAAGCATCCAAGTGATTTTTATACTTCATGAAAATTTCACAAGCCTCTTCCCGAGAAAACTCTGCCAAACGATAGCCCTCAGATTGCGGAATTTGCCATTTGCCCGCAGTATATTCAGTCAATTCCCAATGAGGATGAATGTGTAGCTGTATATCTGAACCTGATTTCTCAATGGACTTGAGTTGCTTTTCAATACGCTGATGAGCATCGTGCAATTCAGGGTGCTTATGAGAAAGTTCAGCGATTTTCCATAGATAACCAGCATCCACAAAAAAGGTCATAGGCGCTTGAAAACGTTCGACCAATTCGAGTAATCGGTCGGTCGGCTCAAGCATGCATTTTTCAACACTTCCTGTGTGTGTTCCAAAGAACAACTCATAATCAAAAGTTAGCCAAACATTCACGCGACGAAGATAGGAAAATCCTAGGAAAAGGAATTGTCCAAAACCATCATTACTACAAAACCTAATATGAAACCGAGAACCGCGATATCGGTATATTTTTCGCGTTGCGTCTCGGGGATAACCTCTTCAACCACAACAAAAATCATGGCGCCTGCTGCAAAAGCCAAAGCAAAAGGCAAAATAGGTTGTATATAAATTACTGCTATGGCACCAATTACTCCCGCAATCGGTTCTACAACAGCCGACAACTGTCCATAAAAAAAACTTTTTCTCCTGGACATACCCGATCTGCGCAAAGGCATAGCAACGGCCACACCTTCTGGCATGTTTTGAATAGCCATTCCTATAGTTAATACCAAGGCTGCTGATAAACTTGCTCCTGGAAGTCCTAAGGCTGCGCCACCAAACAACACGCCGATTGCAAGCCCCTCAGGAATGTTGTGTAAAGTGATGGCCAGGACCAATAAAGTCGGACGTTTAAATTCTGTTTTCAAGCCCTCTGATTCATCATCCCTAAAATTGATGTGCAAGTGAGGTAGGATTTTGTCTAGCGCAAATAAGAAAAATGCCCCTAATAAAAATCCTGTTGCTGCCGGAAACCACTTGGCATTGGGGTACATGACTTCGGACATTTCGAGCGCTGGAGCTAAAAGAGACCAAAAGCTTGCCGCAATCATTACACCACCTGAGAAACCAAGAAGTCCATCAAATACCCCGCGATGCACCTTTTTGAAGGGGAAAACGAATGCAGCTCCTATAGCTGTTGACAACCAAGTAAACGAAGTAGCCAGCAAAGCAAGAAAAACAGGGTTTTGGTTAGACATCCAAGCTATGAGCGCATCCATAGATTTATATATTTTAGGCAAAATTAATCTAAATCATCGCTTTCCATGTATTTCATTTTGTAATACATAAAGAAGTGCTGAGAAAAATAGAGAAACATAGAAAAGAATGCCCTAGTCCTCTGAAAAATCTCTATTGACATACAGTTCAATTAATCCTGGAGGCGATTGAATAAGAAGATGTTTATTAACTCTATCAACTTTTTGAACCGTGCCGTTTCGAAGAGGGATTAATATCTCCGTACCATTTTTATCAATCTGCAGGAGTGGATTGCTTGGAAGATCAATCACTTGAATCACCTTACCAATTGGACCGAATTCGGAATCCACAGCTTCGAAGCCAGGAATTTCATGGTCGTAGAACTCCGTTTCGCTCAATTCTGGGAGATTAGTAAGCGGTAAGAAGACAAATTTACCAACCAACTTTTCAGCTTCATCTGCCCCCACTTGCTCAAAATGTATCAGCGCTCGATTGTTGTTTTGGATGCGAATTTGTTCAATAAAAAAAGGAGTCAGAATGCCGCTAATTTCGACATATACTGACTCCAATAATTCGTATTCAAAAGGATTTGTTACATCTAAAAATAATACCAACTCACCTTTAAATCCTCGTGTTTTGGTAATGTTTCCAAGTAGGTAACAATCCTTTTTCAGCATACTATTCCGCTGATTTTTCTTCTTCTTCAGCAGCTGGTGCTTCTTCAGCAGGGATTTCTTCGGCAACTGGTGCTTCTACAACCTCTTCAGCAGCTGGTGCTTCTTCAGCAGGAGCTTCTTCGGCAACTGGTGCTTCCACAATCGCTTCAGCAGCTGGTGCTTCTTCAGCAGGAGCTTCTTCAGCAGGAGCTTCTTCAGCAACTGGTGCTTCTACAACCTCTTCAGCAGCTGGTGCTTCTTCAGCAGGAGCTTCTTCGGCAACTGGTGCTTCTACAACCTCTTCAGCAGCTGGTGCTTCTTCGGCAACTGGTGCTTCTTCGGCAACTGGTGCTTCTACAACCTCTTCAGCGGCAGGAGTTTCTTCAGCGGCAGGAGTTTCTTCGGCAACTGGTGCTTCTTCAACTTCTGGAGTGTTTTTAGCAATAATTGCTTTCGCTCTTGCCGAATTTACATCTGCTTCGTTGGCCAAACGTTTTGCTAAAGCATCTTCTTGTTCCTTAGATAGATTTTCGCGTTTTGCTTGAACTTTTGCTTCTTTTGAAGCTGACCATTCGTTAAACTTTGCATCCGCTTGATCTTCAGTCATTGCGCCTTTAGCTACACCTTTTAATAAGTGCGATTTGTACATAACACCTTTATAGTGTAAAATAGCACGCGCAGTTTCAGTCATTTCAGCACCAACACCAACCCAATACATTGCACGATCAAAACTGATGTCAATTGTTGCTGGATTTGTGTTTGGATTGTATGATCCGATTCTTTCGATGAATTTACCATCTCTTTTCGCTCTTGAATCAGCGATTACCATGTGATAGAAAGGTTTGCCCTTCTTACCATGTCTTTGCAATCTAATTTTTGTTGCCATAGTTGTTATTGCTTAGAGTACGAAACTCCGATTAATAATTTATTTAATAAGGGCGCAAAAGTAATCATTTTTTAAAAGCGAACAATATTATTATCAAGTATTTCGCTAACATGCGCTTTAATATTTTTATTTATTCGATTATGTGGAATCTACGCTGATTGTTAAGGAACAAAGAAAGCCTCAATTTACTAAGGCTTTCTTTGTCTTGTTTTAAACCAATTCTATACTTCTTTCGATGAAGCTATCAAGCGCTTCGCCAGTAAGCATACCTTGCGAGAGCAAAGCCAAATCTGCGAGTTGCTTTACTCGAGCTTGACGCTGGTCATCGTCACTCAATTCGATAAGATTGGCAATTTTGTTATGATTAGAATTCACAACCATATTATAGGTATCTGGAAAAGCGCCAAAGAACCCTGCTCCGCCAAACTTTTGTTGTTCCATCATTCTGCGAATAAACTCAGGTTGTGTGATGGAGATTGGCGCATCTGTTTCTGATAAACTTTGGAACTGAACCTTAAATTTGCTTGCATCAACTGCACCTTCAAAAACAGGCTTCAAAGATTCTTCTTGTTCCTTGGACAACTTCGATGGAATTTCTTCATCTTTTTCAATCAATTTATCGATGCTGTCTGAATCGACACGCGTAAACATGACATCACTATGTTCCATTTCCAATTTGGATATGTAATGAGGTGTAAGTGGTGAGTTCATCAAAAGAACATCGTACCCGCGTTCTTTCGCCTTTTTCACAAACGAATAATGCGCCTCTTTGTCGTGCGTATAAAGCACCACAATTTTGCCGTTTTTATTGGCCTGGAGTGTCTTGATTTTTTCTTTGTATTCCTCAATCGTGAAATAGCTTCCCTCTGTGTTTTTGAATAATGAAAACTTGTTTGCACGCTCGGCAAATTTGTCTTCTGATAAGATACCGTATTCGACAAAAACTTTTAAATCATCCCATTTCTCTTCAAAATCTTTACGGTCTTTGTTGTACAATTCAAACAATTTATCGGCAACTTTTTTGGTAATGTGCGCAGAAATTTTCTTCACATTTCCATCGGCTTGCAAATAAGAACGAGACACATTTAAAGGAATATCAGGAGAATCAATAACTCCATGAAGTAAAGTAAGGAATTCAGGAACAATATTTTCAACTGAATCAGTAATAAACACTTGGTTGCAATACAATTTAATCTTGTTGCGTTGCACCTCTACTTGCTCTTTAATTTTTGGGAAGAATAGAATTCCCGTAAGATTAAAAGGATAATCCACGTTCAAATGAATGTGAAACAAAGGTTCATCGAAGGTCATTGGATACAACTCATGATAAAATAACCTGTAATCTTCATCGCTCAAATCTGCTGGAGCCTTTGTCCACGCTGGAGCTGTATTGTTGATTTGCTTTTCGCGATCAACACTTACTTGCTTCACCTCGCCTGCTTCGTCTTTTTCTTCCGACGGCGCATCTTCAGTAATAGTCTCTGTTCCAAAAAACACTGGAATTGGCAAAAACTTACAATATTTATTGAGGATTTCAGAAATTCGATTCTCCTCCAAAAACTCTAAAGAATCTTCTGCGATATAAAGAATTATATTGGTTCCTCGCGTCTCTTTTTGAATGGCTTCTATCGTATATTCTGGGCTACCGTTACTTTCCCACTGAACCGCTTGGGCACCCTCCGTTCGAGACAATGTCTGAATTTGAACACGTTCGGCAACCATAAAAGCAGAATAAAAGCCCAGTCCAAAATGGCCGATGATATTCTCTGCACCCTCTTTTCCTTTGTATTTTTGAACAAACTCCTCTGCTCCAGAAAACGCAATTTGATTGATGTATTTATCTATTTCCTCCGCGGTCATACCAATACCGGAATCGCTGATGGTCAAAGTGCGGGCCTCTTTATCCAAGTTTACGCGAACAGCCAATTCACCTAAATCGCTATTAAACTCACCAGTAGATGATAAAACCTTCATTTTTTGGCAAGCATCTACAGCATTTGACACCAATTCGCGGAGAAAAATCTCATGATCTGAATACAAAAACTTCTTAATTATAGGAAAAATATTCTCCGTTTGCACATGAATTTGTCCTGTTTTCGTTTCCATATATTTCAATTTTTATTGCTGTTTAGACAAATCATGTGCCATTAGATATTTTCTGACAAAATGACATTTTTTAATGATTTCTAAAATATATTTGGCACATTCCTTGAAATAGTTTTAACTTTGAAATTGAAAATCTTAATCATTAATTTCATTCTATGAAAAACGTTTATCTTAGAAAAAACCATTTGCCTTTACTTTTGATAGCCTTCATGAATTTCTCCATAGCAAAATCAAATTTTCAAAATTCTGGAGCAGGAACGGTTGTAGTCACGTCCAACTCAAAATTCGTAATTGAGAATATGCACTACGGTGAAGGAGGATGGGTCGGAATTATGACTTTAGGGGCAACATTGAGCGAGCAACAATGCATTGTTTCAAAATCTTACCCACATGCAGAAATTCAAAGCGCGTGGGATTCAGGTTTAAGAATTGCCAATATCTGTTATGGTAATAATCTTTGGGTAATCTCTATGTCCAAAGGATCCAAGTTTTCTAGACAAAAATTGTACAGGCGAGATGCATTCCCTAGTGATGATATAAAAGCAGATTGGGATGAAGATTTGTATATTTCTGACTTGCTGTATGGCGAAGGTAAATGGACATTAATTATGTCTGTCGCTCAAGGATACACGAATCAACGATGGAGAAAACTCGCAGAATTTCCTGCTGACGAAATCAAAGAGGCGTGGGATTTAGATTATTACATTACCAACTTGAGTTATACAAATGGCGAGTGGGTTTTAGTGATGACTTTAAACGTAGGATATACAAATCAAAAGTGGCAAAAGAGCGCCGTTTTCCCGATGGAATGGATTCAAACCAACTGGAATGAAAAATACGATTTGACTCATTTGAGCTACGGTGATGGTTTATGGGTGGCAGTAATGTCGATGAATGGCGATAACACGCAGCGTTTGCACAAACCAGGTGATTTGCATATTGAATGGATTAAGAAAGTATGGGGCGAAGAGGGAACGGTTTCACAATCTGGCTCTCTTACAGAAACAAGTACTCCCATTTCTAACAATATTAATAGCGTCAAAGAAGTTCGTATCGGAAGTCTTACTTGGATGACATCAAATTTGGATGTGGATAGATTTAGAAATGGTGACGCTATTTTTCATGCGAAAACAACTGCTCAATGGGAGCAAGCTGGAAGAGAAAAAAAACCAGCATGGTGTTATTATGGAAATATAGATGCCAACAGAGTAACTTTTGGTAAGTTGTATAATTGGTATGCAATAATCGATTCTCGAGGCCTAGCTCCAAGCGGATGGAGAATACCAACTCAAAATGACTGGAAGTCATTAATTTCATCAGTAGGTGGTGAATCTGTTGGGGGAAACAACATCAAAAGCTCTATGGGATGGGAAAGTGGCGGCGATGGCAATGATAAATTCGGTTTCGCAGCCATGCCCGGAGGAAGAAGAGAAGCCAATGGAAACTTCAGCTTGTTGGGTCGCGGAGCTATGTTCTGGTCCTCAACTGCTGAAGGCACGGAATATGCCTATTTTGTTGGTCTATTTAATTCTGACCAAGAAATTAGTATTCAAACTTCAAGAAGACAAAATGGTTTTGCTGTGCGCTGTGTGAAATAGTCGTCCTAAACTTTCTCTGTTATTCATTCGTTAAAAATGTCATATTCCTAAAGAGTTTATTATTTTTGCGTAATTAAAACTAACACAATGGGCAACGGAAAGTCTTATTTAATCTGGTCTTTACGCATCTTTCTTGCAATTCTATTTCTGTTTTCTGCTTACGCCAAATTGTATGGCATGAGTCCTTATGCAGCAATCACTACATTTGAGAAAAAACAGCTTTTAGTCATTGGTTTTTCTGAAAGTATTGCCCCCTATTTTTCTCGTTTTATAATTGGTGCGGAAATCGCTTTAGGCATTGGATTTTTACAGCCACATTATTTAAGAAAGTTGATTTTACCCCTTAGCGCGTTGCTCTTGGTGTTGTTCAATGTTCATTTGGGTTATTCGATAATCACAGGAGTTGGTGGCAATTGCGGATGCTTCGGTGAATTGTTGCCAATGACCCCTACCCAAGCTTTCATCAAAAACGTCATTACCCTTGGGTTGATTTTCTGGTTATGGAAAATGATTAAAAAGAAACAAAGCATTTTTCAACACAATTTCTTTGTTGCTTCAACTCTAGCCTTAGGGTCGATTCTTTTCATGTTCATGATTGCACCTATTGCTACGTCAAACTCAGACACAGGTTCGGAAATGGTCATATATGAAGATGATGAAGCAGATGATCAAAATTATCCTGAGAAACAAAACACAGATATTCCTGAAGTTTCGCCAAAAGATACTAAAGAGAATAGGTCAGATCCAACATTGCCAGATGAGTCTGTCGTATATGCACCTCAGAAAAAAGCCTCAGGTTTTGCAAAATATGTTCCGGGTATAGACGATGGGAAAAAGTTGCTTTTATTCTTTGCACCGGGTTGTGACCATTGCCAAGAGACTGCTAAAATACTGAACAAAATGGCCAAAGTCAATAAAGATTTTCCGAAAATGTTCATTATTTTTATGGATGAGGAGCCAGAGAAAATTCCAGCATTTTTTGAAAATGCAGGTAGAAAATTTAACCACATTGTAATGGATGTTGGTGCTTTTTGGACGGTTATGGGTACACAACGAGATACACCGGGTGTGCTCTATCTTTGGAATGGAAACGAAGTTTCTTTCTATGATGGTATAAACGACAATGCCTTTACCGAGGAGAAAATGAAAAAGGCACTGGCCAAAGAGAAGCTTTAAATTTTTCTCAAAACCATCAGGCCATCGCGAATCGGCAACAACACGTTTTGCACCCTTGAATCATCATGAACCAATTGATTGAATCTGTGAATGACCTGCGTGTCTAAATCTTGATCATTTTGAAGGTTTAACACTTTGCCGCTCCACAAAACATTATCGGCGATAATGAGTCCTCCACGACTAACCTTCGGCAAAACCATTTCATAGTAATTGATGTAATTTGATTTATCTGCATCAATGAAAACGAGGTCAAAGGTTTCATCCATTTTTGGAATCAAGTCCAAAGCATCGCCGCATTTGAATTCAATCTTCGAGGAGAAAATAGAATTTCGCAATGTTTCTTCAACCAAATGAATGAGATCTTCGTTGCAGTCAATCGTAATTAGCTTGCCTTCATTTGCCAAACCTTCAGCCAAACAAAGTGCAGAATAACCCGTGTATGTGCCGATTTCAAGAATACACTTAGGTTGCGTCAAATGACTAAGCATACTCAACAAACGTCCTTGAAAATGACCACTCAACATGCGCGGCTGTAAAACCTTGAGGTGCGTATCTCTATTGAGTTTATTTAAGAAATTTGACTCATCTTCAGTATGTTTGTTGGCATAGTTTTCAATAGCTTCGTCGATAAAATTCATAAGGGCTTGTAATTGTATTGCGAAGATAGTAAATTTGTACACGTTACAAATCAAATGAAACTCAAGGAAACAGGTTTTTACGCTATTGGTATTTACAGACACAAACGCGACCACAACATTGGAAGTCTTTGGCGAACTGCTTATCTTCTTGGTGCGAAATACATTTTCACCATTGGGAAAAACTACAAAAAACAATCATCAGATGTACTACACACTTGGGCGAGAATCCCTTTATTTCATTTTGACACTTTCGAAGAATTTTTAAAACATATTCCCTATGATTGCCGTTTAATAGGAGTAGAAATTGACGAGAAAGCGCAAGAAATCAGTCAATTCCAACACCCCAAAAGATCGATTTACTTATTGGGTTCCGAAGACAACGGACTGACAAGAGAAGCTATAGATGCCTGTCATTTTTTGGTGAAACTTCAAGGAAATCACTCGCTCAATGTAGCTGTAGCAGGAAGCATTGTGGCCTATGACAGAATCACGAAAATGAAAACCGACTTACCCAACATAAACCCATGAATAAGCTAGACATCTCTATAAAAAATAAAATCAAGCCCCAACGCGGTCGACTGTTATTATCTGAACCCTTTTTGGTTGACGATTTCTTCTCGCGCTCTGTTGTCATGCTTTGCGAAAACGGTCCGGAAGGCAGTTTTGGATTTGTATTGAACAACTACACCGACATTTCATTTAGTGATATTAACCCAAATTTTCCAAATATTTCTCTGAAAATATCTCTTGGTGGACCAGTTAAACCAGAGCATTTGTATTTCATCCATACACTTGATAATGAAGAATTTGGGGGGCAGAAAATACAGGATGAAATTTTTCTCGGCGGAAATTTTGAAAAAGTACTCAGTTTAATTCAAGAAGATAGAAGTATCCTAGAACAAATTCGATTCTTTTTGGGTTATTCAGGCTGGACCAGTGGGCAATTGGAAGACGAAATTGAAGAAAAATCTTGGTTAGTTATTCCAATGCCAGAGCCAGCTTATATTATGGACACCGCGCGTGAAAACATTTGGAACGACATGATGCAATCTCAAGGTGGGATTTATAAACTCATGTCGAAGTTTCCCTTAGACCCAAGAATGAATTAATACAATGAGTTTTTTAAACACAAACCACGAAAAGTCAATTGAGCAGCTCAAATCAGGCAACTTTGAGAAAGCATTAGAATACATTCAAGATGCTTTGTTTGAAGACAAGTCTCACCCTGTTTTATTGGCAGAAAGAGCTACCATTTTCATGTATTTGAAGCGTAGAGATGAGGCATTTGAAGACTTAGATTTGGCTATTTACTTGCAACCTGAAAACCCATATCGCTACAGCAGTCGCGCCTATGTAAAAGATTTTTTTGGTGATATTGAAGGTGCCATAGCCGATTACGAAAAATGTATTAAGTTGGATCCAGAAGACATCATTGCACACAACAATTTGGGCTTGTTAATAGAAAAACAAGGCAATCTAAATCGCGCAAAAAAACACTACAAAGCAGCCGATAATTTCTTAGAGAAAAATCCAAATTTGCAGTCACGAATCAAAACGGAGCAATCTACAAGCGATCAAACTTCAAAAGCAGATCCTCTACTAAATTTTAAAGAAAAAAACAGTTCATCTATGTCTGTTGCCAAAGATGTGCTCACGAAAAAAAGTGTATTCAAAGAATTTATTCAATTTATTTTCAACGGCTTTAAAATCAAATCATGACCAAAAAAGAGAAAGCCAAATATATTGTTGAAGAGCTAGAGAAATTATACCCAGAAACGCCGGTACCACTTGACCACACCGATTCCTACACCCTGCTTATTGCGGTTTTGCTTTCGGCTCAATGCACAGATGTCCGAGTGAATCAAATTACACCGAAACTTTTCTCTCTGGCCAGCACGCCTCAAGATATGATTCTTTCGGATGTGCCTACCATCAGAGAAATCATCAAGCCATGTGGATTATCACCTAGAAAATCGCAGGCCATATATGATTTGTCGCACATCTTAATCAACGAGCATCAAGGAGAAGTGCCGCAAAGTTTTGAAGCTTTAGAGCGCTTACCAGGAGTTGGGCATAAAACGGCCTCTGTGGTCATGGCTCAAGCTTTTGGCGTAGCCGCTTTTCCAGTAGATACACACATCCATCGGCTGATGATTCGTTGGGGTTTGACCAATGGGAAAAATGTGGAGCAGACAGAAAAAGACGCCAAAGCAATTTTCCGAAAAAAACTCTGGAACAAACTACATCTACAAATTATTTTTTATGGACGCGAGTTTTCTCCTGCCCGCTCACCCAAAACTGAGAAAGACTTCATCACGATGAAATTGGGAAGTAAAAAAGTGTTGAAGGATTGTTTTGGTTTAAACTGAATTAAAAAAAGAGATTCGACTTGTTGGCCATTATACATCGAAAAAAACAATGGACAACGCATAATTTGATGTTATTTTTTCGAATTCACCATGTCAGCCAAGCGAAAACCAATTTCACTGCCCATAGCAACACCCATTCCCCCCATGCGCACAGCGTAATGAATTCTTGATGAATGACTCCCAATAATCGGCATTTTCTCAACTCCAATACCCATAATACCTGCCCATTCATAGTCAATCGAATAGTCAGTATTTGGCACAAGCACCTCCCGTAAGAGCCTTTCAATGTGATCTTTGATAAAGGATGTAGTATGTAAATCTTCCGTAGTTTCTCCTTCAAAATCTTGGTTACGAGCTCCACCTATTAAAATTCTATTGCCCTCCACAACGCGGAAATAAAAATACCCTGAATCGTAGTGATAGGTACTGTTCAATTTCAAATTCTGAATCGGCGAAGTAACTAAAACTTGGGCGCGCGCGGGTTTTAAATCTAGAAGGGGTAACAGCTTTTTCGACAAACCATTTGTGCAAATAAGCATCTGTTTCGCTTGAATCGTTCCAAAATTGGTGTGCGCAAGCGCTTTGTCATTCAAAGATTCAAACTGATTCACTTCAACACCAAACAATACGTGAATGCCCAATTCAATTGCCCTTTGAAACAAGCGATGCATCATTTTACCTGTATCTATTGAGCCTTCAAATTGGTTGTAAATGCTACCACACAAATCTTTCATGCCTTGTTTAAAAGGTTCTGTTGAAGTCTCAAAACAATTCTTCAAACCAATGCTTTTTTCAATAAAAACATTCAACTGCGGCAAAGATGTTACAACGTAATCGTAATGAGATCGTTCCGACTTTCTAAACAAATCATAAGAACCACAAGCCTGGTAATCCATATTTTCATCACCCACACTTTCCCGTAGCTTTTTCAAACCATTCCAACGCAGTCTGAGCAATTCGCAAGTTTTCTCTTCTCCCATCAATTCAATATCAGACAACAACTCAGACGGACTTCCAAAACAGGCAAAACCAGCATTTTTTGTACTCGCTCCAGAAGGCAAATAACCACGTTCCAAAACCAAAATCTTGGCTTGCTTTTGAGTTGCTCTCAAGGCAATTGCGGTGCTTAAACCAACAATGCCCGAACCAAGTACCAAATAATCAACATCTTGCAGGTACGTAACCTTTTCCCAATAACTCAATTTATCATAGAATAACATAGTGCAAAGCTATTGTAATTTTGTTTAATTTTGTATCAATACCGCTCATAGGCAATATGGAGAAAAATAACAGCAACTCTTTAATTTACAGTCGAACAACAGTTGGACTGAAAAACTTAAGTATCGAGAGATTTTGGATAACAAAAATTCCTGCAATTTTTACAATGATTCTTGTATTGTTGCTTTCTGGGAATTCCATTTCTCAAACCTTTACTTTCAGTGGAAGTATTACCAATGAAAATGGAACAGGAGAAAGTGGCATTGTTGTTACTGCAAAAGGCGGCGCAAGCCAATCACTTACTACAAATGCTAGCGGGCGCTACAAATTGAATCTGGAATATGGAAAAAAATACACCATAGAACTTACGAAACCAGGCTTTGCCAAACGATTTTTTGTTGTGGATTTGAGTTTAGTAAAAGAACAAGATTTGATGTCCGGAGAAGATTTTGCCGACCTTAATATTTTGATGGTAAAAGAAGTTCCAGGAGCAGATTTAACTGCGCTGAGTGCTCAACCAATAACTACTTTCACCTTCTCTAAAAACGATGGACAGTTGGTAAAAGATGTCAAACAATCGGCAGCCAGTGACAAAGCATTAAATGATGCAAAAGCCAAGAAAGAAGCCGCTGAGAGCAACAAAGAAGCCATTGCCAAGGAAAATCAAAAGAAGTATTTGGATAAAATAAAAGCTGGAGATCAACTGATGACGGCCAAAGATTATGCAAAAGCCATCACCGCATACGAAGAAGCAATCGAATTGGCCAACAAAAGTAAATTGGATGATACAGAAGCAGCCAACAAATTAGATTTGGCTTTTGAAGAAGATAGAAAACTACGCGAGCAACAATTAAAAGAACAACAGGAAAATGCTGAATTTTTTAAGTTGATTGAAGATGGCAAAAAGCTCGAAGCGAAAAATGAGCTGCAACTTGCTAAAGATAAATATGAAGAAGCTCTAACCAAAAGAGAAGGCAATAAAGAAGCCATAGACTTAATAGATAAGATGAATAAAGCCATTGAATTGGCAGCAACCGAGGAAAAGCGAAATGCCGATTATCTATTGGCGATGAATGAAGCAAAAACACTATTTGATTTAGACCAATTGGAACAAGCCAAATTGAAATATCAGGCAGCACAATTCTTAAAATCAACTGAAAAGGAGCCTCCGCTGAAAATTGCAGAAATTGATAAGAAAATTAATGATAAGGCAAAAAATGCTAAGAAACAGGCTGCTTTCGATGAACTGATGAAACAAGCTTTAGAATTGCAGAATAATGAAAAATACGATGATGCAATTTCAAAATACACAGAGGCTCAGCTTTTAATAAAAGATCGCACGGAACCAAAAGCAGGCATCGAACTTTGCGAGCAGAAAAAGAAAGAAAAAGCCGATTTGGCAAAAAACCAAGCGGTGCAAGAAAAATTGGACCGCGATTATGCCGCCGCCATTCAAAAAGCAGATGCACTATTCGACACAAAGAAATATGCTGAATCAATAAAAGAATATCAAATTGCCAAAGCCCTCAAGCCAAGCGAGGAACATCCGATAAGCCGAATTAAAGACGCTCAGACTAACATCGCTGAACTCGTCGATGCCGATGCGAAGAAAAAACAATTTGACCAATTGGTTAAAGATGGCGGGGTGGCCTTGTCTCAAAACAAACTTGCTGAGGCAAAAGAAAAGTATAACGCCGCCAATGCGATCATTTCCAACGATGCAGTAGTTTTAGCAAAACTACAAGAAATCAAACTAAAAGAGGCTGCACTCTTGGCATCTCAAACCTTAGACAATAACTATAAAAACTTCATGGAACAAGGAGAAAACGCCATTAAGAATGGTTCTTATCCAGAAGCTAAAAACTTTTTTCAGGAAGCAAAAAATCTAAAACGAGACGAGGCACTTCCGACAGAGCGCATTGCTTTTGTGGATAGCAAAATTCTGGAAATGGCGGCCGACCAAGCCAAAAAAGCACAGTATGATGGACTGTTGGCATCTGCCACCACAAAAGAAGCTGCTAGCGATTTGAATGGTGCACTTGTAGATTTAAAAAAGGCCTTTGACCTAATCAAAGACGAAGGTTTGAAAAATCGAATCACTGTTTTAGAGAAACGTATTTCCGATTTAGCCAATTCAGCAAAAATTAAAGCTGACTACGATGCAGCCATTCAGAAAGCCGATTTGGCCTTCAGCAACAAAGAATGGGAGAATGCTATCAAACATTACAAGGAAGCAAAAATTATCGACGGTTCACAAACTTTTCCAGACGAGCAAATTGCCTTTGCGCAAACGGAACTTTCCAAAATGCAAAATGCTCAGGAGCGAAAAAATAATTTTACAAAAATCTTTGCAGACGCAGAAAAATTCTTTGGCGACAAAAAATATGCTCAGGCCGACAATACCTATCAAAATGCATTGAACTACGCGGATGATCCTGCCGACAAAGACAAAACCGAAAAGCGCAGAGCAGAAATAAAAGATATTCTTGATAAACAAGAAGGCATAGACCGTCAGAAAAAAAATTACAACGAAGCGATATCAGCCGCTCAAGAATTTGAGCGCTCTGAAAACTTAGAACAGGCGCTAGTAAAATATAGAGAAGCAACGACTTTTGACCCTGTTGCGGAACTCCCTAAACTAAAGGAAAAAGAACTCACCACGAAGATTGAAGAAAAAAACAAATTGGCTGCGAATCAAGCCAAATTTGACGCAATCATTCTGGAGGGAGACAATTTGTTTATCGCAGGAAAATTCGACGAAGCCATTACCAAATACACAGAAGGTAATGTGCCTTTTCCAAATTCAACAATCGTAAAAAGCAAGATTGATGAAGTCAAGAAAAAAATCAAAGAATCTCAACAATCTGCTGAAGAGCAGACCTATCTTAAAATATTATCGGATGCCCAAAATGCACGTGATTTAAAGAATTATGATGATGCCCTGAGGTTGTATAATCAAGCATTAACACAACGACAAAACGATGCCATTCCAAAGCAAAAAATTAAAGAAATACAAGAAGAAATAGAACAAAACAAACGCATCCAAGTGCAAATGGAGGCCAACAGAGCGCGCTACGACAAACTGATAAAAGACGGCTATGATTTTATGTCGAAAGACCTTTTAGATCAAGCATTAGTTGCTTATCTCGAAGCCGAACGCCTCATGTCCACGGAAGCCGAACCGAAGCAAAAAATTGAGCAAATCAGAAACATACAAGCAACAAGGCAATCCACATCTGAAGCTGAAAGATCTCGACTAGCACAAATAAGAGAATTAATATTGGCTGGTGATCGCGACTTCGGCAATGAAAAATACAACGAGGCCCTTCAAAATTATCAAGATGCATTAGCGCTTGCTGAGCAGGACGAAACAATAAAGAAAAAAATAGAAATCACCAAAGAACGCATTGTTCAATATGATAAAGACCAAGAAGAACTGGCGTGGAAATCCAAAATGAGTGCAGCTGACAAAGCATTTTTCGAACGAGAATATGACGTAGCACTTGCATTCTACAATGAAGTACTTGTCTTAAACGCAGAAAACAAAAAAGCCAAGGAACAAATTGCCCTAATAGACCGAATTAAGACGCCATCTTCGGATATTGCTGAACTTGAAGATTTCGGGAATCCGTCCTATCAATCAATTTTAGAAGGTGAAGCACTATTAGATAACGCTGAGCGACAAAGGGAATACAGACGTCTCAAGTTGCTGCGCAATCAAATGGTAGAAATTGAAACCAAATTGGATGCTCAATACGCCCAAGAAGGTTTGGATGTTCGTGGAACATACAGCACTACGAAAGACATGGAACGTGAAAGAGAGACTTTCTTACGCGAAAAGAAAGAACAACAATTACTTACTGAAATTGTGGTGCGCGAAATTCTCGCAGACATTACAGATGCACAGCTCCTCGAGAATCTTTTGGCGTATAAAGACTTGATTGATATGCAATTTGCCATCAGAACCATCCTCGAACAAAATGTAGAAGGCGTGCAAGGGAATTACCTCATACCAAATATGAATGAAGAGGAAATCAATAAGTATTTACTCAGCATTACCCAAAATTCTGACAATCGTTCGCTCAATCATATCGAACTATTGTTAAACAATGATGCTTTTGTACAAGATCTCTACAAGAAATATTATTCCGACGAAGATTTTTCACGAATATTAATTGACCTAAATGCTTCGTTTATAACAATGTTGATGTTGGATTTAGACAATGTTTCATCTGAGCAGTTACTTTCTCAGCAAGAATATCTCGGGGCGGTATTGGAATCCTTGAATGATTATGCTGAGTTTATCAACACAGAAACACAGAATAATTATGAAGCCGCAATGGGAATTCATTCAGAGGTGCAAAAAATTTACGAAAGCACACGCGAACAATCGGAACAAGACCAAGCGACACACGATGCTCAGCGTCAAGATTTGCTAGTTCTCATCAAATCCGTAGAACAACTTCTTGTTGAACAAAACAATCAGGCTATTGAAAATCAGGTAAACTTCCAGCAATCTGTAGTAAATCTTCAGTCCAAACAGCTTGAGGTGCAATTAGCGTTATTAAGAAACAATTATCTCAAACTTCATCTTACCGATCAAGAATTAAAATCTTTGATGCTTTATAACACGTCAGATTTCGAGCTTTGGCTGAGCGACATCAAAAATGCGTATTACGAGTTGAAAGAAATTGAACGCTTGGTACTTCGTGAAAACGATAGAATTAACGAGGAAAATCAAAATATTGCATACAACAACATAAAAGACATCAACCAGTTAATCAAAGACAAGGAGACTAAAAACAGTGAGGATCATACGCAACAAAATGCAATAGCACAAAACGTTGTTCAAATTGAAAGAACTTCTGGAGACGCCTATCAAGAAAACTTGGACAAAGCCAGGCAAAACATCAACGACAACCGCGCTATGCTGGATAAATTGGATCGCAGAGAAATGACATTCAACGAGGCTACAGCCAATGCCCTTGGAGAGCAATTTCCGGAAGGCGTAACTGAAGAGAATTATGTAATTTTGGATGACGATGGTTTGGTTGTTGAAGTGAAAACTAGAAGAATTGTTGTGATTAACGGCAATGGGAGCGTGTTCATGCGTTACAAAAACCGTTATGGGGTTACATTTACCAAAAATGGCGTGTCGATTACAGAATATCTATGGACCAAAGAAACTCAAAATGCCAAGCTTCCTAAATATAAGGTTAACTAATTTCGCCTTTACTCTATTATTTGTTATTCTGTTATTGAATTCGTGTAACAACAAAGAACTCAATACATATGAGCCTTTCTCAATTTCTGGATCTGCACAAGGTACTACCTACACCATAATAGCAGACCAGGAAAAACTCCTTAAATTGCAATCAGAAATTGATTCTATCTTACTCGATTTTGACCGTTGTTTGTCATCATATCGTGATTCCTCTATTGTGAGTATCTTATCCAATGCTGACAGCGGAACCTATGTTTTCAGAGACATCAATAACTACTTTGGACGCTGTTTCAATGAATCCGTTCGGGTTTACGAATTGTCTAATGGCGCCTTCGACCCTTCCATTTTTCCATTGGTGGCTAATTGGGGTTTTCTGAAAGATCCTGCTCTGGAAATGACACAAAATCAAATTGACTCGGTAATGAAACAAATTGGATTCGTTGAAGGAAAAGATTATGCGCTTGAGGCATCGGAATACGATAAACATACCTTAACAAAATTCTATATCAAAAAGATAAGACCATCACTAAAATTAGATTTTAACGCAATAGCTCAGGGCTTGTCGGTAGATGTCTTGTGTGAATTTTTGGAAAAGCATGGATTTCAAAATTATTATGTTGAAATTGGAGGCGAACTACGCGTAAAAGGCAAAAACAAAGCTGGCGAATTGTGGCGCATTGGCATTGATTTGGCCGACGAAAATAATGCTGAAAATCAAACTGATCGAACACTTACGAATATCATTTCATTGAACAACAGAGCTGTCGCAACATCAGGCTCTTATCGAAAATTCTATGAAAAAGATGGTAAAAAATTCAGTCACACGATTGATCCTACAACAGGCTACCCAGTGCAGCACAATTTGCTCGGCGCTACAGTGGTAGCAGAGAACGCAGCATTTGCAGATGCAATGGCTACTGTATTTATGGTTTGGGGAGTCGATAAATCAATAGAATTTGTTAAATCGCACCCTGATTTAAAACTCGATATACTTTTACAATTCGTTGATGATCAAGGAGAAATGAGCACGTATTATTCATCTGGAATGAGAAATTTAATTGCCAAGTAAAATGATTGTTCTACCTGAGGCATTTAAAAAGAGAATGCAGACGCAAAGGAGAGATGCTCAAGAACTTTTCGATGCACTTGACACAACTGCACCAACTTCCATTCGAATTAACCCCAACAAACCGGTAAAACATTTCCTAGACAAAGCAGATGTGCCCTGGTGTGAAACGGGGTTCTACCTAGAGCAAAGACCTTCGTTTACCCTCGACCCACTTTTTCATGCTGGAGCATATTATCCGCAGGAAGCAGGCTCCATGTTTATAGATGCCGTGCTCAAAAAAATTCAAGTTCCTGATGATGCAGTTGTACTCGATTTATGTGCAGCTCCAGGAGGAAAAAGTACAATTCTTCTTGATAATTTATCGGATAATGCTCTTTTGGTGTCCAATGAAATTATGCGCAACAGAGCCTATATTTTGCGTGATTCACTCACCAAATGGGGCAACTCAAATGTCATGGTTACCAACAAATCTGCGCAAGACTTCAGCCAATGCCATGGCCTCTTTGATTTGGTCTTGGTGGATGCCCCTTGCTCTGGAGAAGGCATGTTTCGAAAAGATCTAAAAGCGCGAAACGAATGGACAGAAAACAATACACATATTTGCGCAGTGAGGCAAACCGACATTCTAAACACTATTTGGCCAACTATCAAAGAAGATGGGTATTTGTTATATTCAACATGCACCTTTAATCCTGCTGAAAATGACCAACAACTGTTACAACTATTGGGTAATCTGGACGCAGAAATCGTGTCTTTAGATTTTCCGAATACTTGGGGATTAGAATCAGATTCCGTTGGATATTCGTGTTTGCCGCATCTTATGAAAACGGAGGGTTTTTTCTTTGTACTGATCCAAAAAACAGAAGCAACACCGAACTATAAAATAAGGAAAAACAACACAAAAAATCGCAAGGTTGTAGAAAAAAACGACGTATTCCCTTTTACTTTGGACCCAAAATATCGACCTGTCTATTTAAAAGATGCCTTTTATCAAATTCCTGAGTCACAAAGTGAAATGATGTTGCATCTCAACGAGATTTTAGGATGTATGAAAATGGGAACACGCCTCGGCGAAGTAATCAACCGAAAATTCAATCCCCATTTTGAATGGGCCTTAGCAAAAGAAGAGCCAAAAGAATTCAACGCTTACGAATTATCATTAAAGGATGCTTTGCAATTTCTGAAAGGCAATGCAATCGACGTTCTAGCTAAGGATGGTTGGAATTTGGCAACTTTTCAAGGTACAGGATTAGGTTGGTTCAAAAAAATTGGCAACCGTATCAACAACTATTATCCCAAAGAATTGCGCATTCGGATGGAGCTTTAGTGGATAAATCGACTCAAGAAACTTGATTAGTCTTATTCTCAAAACAGAAACGACCACCAAGAATTTGACCTGTTTTTCTGATGCAAAGTTCAATAACGGCGGTGTGCGGACCAAGCGGACAACAATTGACCAAAAATTTAGGTGTAGATAATGTTTTAGACTATACCCAAAACTGGCAAGCTGGTGCAAAAAACATCGATGTTGTTTTAGATTGCGTGGGTCAAATCAAAAAGAAAGATTGTTTAGACTTCCTGAACAAAAATGGTAAATTCCTCACCGTTGGCGGCATGGATGTGGCTAAAGAAACCGTAGGCCAGCTGCAACTTTTGGCCCAACTTTTCGATGCAGAGAAACTCAATTCCACTATTGATAAAACATTCGAATTCGACGAAATGCAAGCTGCTCATACCTATGTTGATTCAGGTAGAAAAAAAGGAAATGTAGTGGTGCGGATATGAAAAATCGCTAATTAGATTTATCCGAGTAGGGTTTTAATTGTACCTGACAAAACCTCTACATCCACCTTTCCAATCGGGTGTAAGGTGTTTGGTAAATTGTAATAAGAAGCATTTGGAATACATCGAACAGCGTGCCGCGTTTCTTCAAGTGACACCATGGAATCTAGTTCACCAAGACCGATAAAGCATGGGTTTCGAATACTGGCAAATCTGTTTTCTAATAATTCATTGTTGCCCAAATCATACATCAATTGAGCCGTGTAGCGCATGTTTTGCTTCCAGTCTTCAGCGCCGTGAAGTTGAGCCAAATAATTCGCGAATTTAGGCACTTTTTCCTCGATGATTTCTGGGTTGAGCATACCAACTTCTTTGGCTGACGCTTCGGGTGTCCAATGAAATTTTGTTCCCAACGTGATGATATTCCCTAATAATTCGGGGTGTTCAGATGCCATGTACAAAGCCACATAACCACCCATGCTATAACCAAAAACATCCGCTCCTTGCAAGTTATTTTGCACCACGAAGGTGTGCAGATTTTTGGCGAAATCAGGAATAGAAAAACCGTATTTCATCTGTGTGCGTCCATGACCATCAAATTCCAAAATATGCACGTCATATTTTTGCGACAGGGATTTCCCCAAAGCAATCAACTCAACTTTAGACCCTAATGCACCATGAAGAAGGATTAAATTCTTCATTTTTATTTAATTATTTAAAATTATAGATTAGTACTAGTTAAACACGAATTTTCAATTCTTTCAATTCTTATTCTTCACATATTTCTCCAACCACTGATCCTGTTCCCAAAGCATATGTAAAATATTTTCTTGAGCAGCATATCCATGACTTTCAAATGGCAAAAGTACCAATCTGGCTATACCTCCTAATCCTTTAATTGCGCCAAATAAACGCTCACTTTGCAGCGTGAAAGTACCTGGATTGTTGTCCGCATCACCATGAATCATCAAAATCGGTGTTAGGATTTTATTGGCATGGGCAAAAGGCGACATGTTCAAATACAGGTCAGGATTATCCCAAAATGTTCTTTCTTCAGATTGAAAACCGAATGGTGTAAGTGTTCTATTATAAGCCCCACTTCGAGCAATTCCCGCGGCAAACAAGTCCGTATGAGCCAACAAATTAGCAGTCATAAAAGCCCCGTAAGAGTGTCCTCCAACCGCAATTCGATTTCTATCTCCCACTCCTAAATCTTCCAATTTATCTATAGCGGCTTCGGCATTGGCTATCAACTGCTCAATAAAAGTGTCATTCGGCTCATTGTCTCCCTCCCCAACTATTGGAAAACTCGCATTGTCCAATATTGCATAGCCGCGAACAGCCCAATAAATTGGTGAACCGTAAAACAGTTGTGTGAATTTAAATGGCGATTCCTTCAATTGTCCGGCTTCTTCGGCACTTTTAAATTCTGTTGGATAAGCCCACATAAACACAGGCAAAGGTCCATCTTTTTCTTTGTTGTAACCTGCTGGCAAATACAAAGTGCCATTCAAAGACACACCGTCTTTTCGTACATATTCGATTTTTTCTTTGGTGACCCCCATGAACGACTCATAAGGATTAGCAAAAAAAGTAAACTGCTCGGTTGATTTTTGTCCAACGGTACGATAATGATAATTTGGATTTGTAGTTGGACTTTCAATTCTAGTAATCATGATCAATTTTTCATAATCTAAAATTCGTACGATAGACTCATAGGTAGTCTTTCCATCTGCTCGCCACAAGCGTTCAGTTTTGAACGTTGCCAAGTCAAATTCATCTAAAAAAGGGCGGTTTCCGTCTGGTGAATAGCCTTCACCAGTGAGATACATTTTTTTGCCTTTCTTGTCAAATTTCAACAATCTAAATCGTCCATTTTCGGCAAATTCAGTAGAAAAATTACCCAATTGCTTGTACAATTCTTGCGTTGAACGTTGTTCTAACAACTTTAGTGCTTGATTGGGCAATTTTGGATTAATTAAATAGCTTGCCATTTGGCGCGTTTTCCACCAACCTTCATTGAGAATCGCAGTTTGCGAATTGCCCCATGTGATTCCTCTGTAGCGCAGTTTTGTTTTGGCCAGTATCTCGGGCTTACCAGCAGAACCAACACTCCATTGATAAACGAAATCTCTGAATTCCATATCTTTAGCTGGGTCGCCGCCGTCTTGGGCTTCGCACCAAACCAAAGTAGCACCATGATCTGCTCGCCAAGAAATACTTCTTCTACCTGTGGCTACTGCGTCAAAACCTTTTGGCAATTCTTCAATCAACGGCTGGTTGTAAAAATTGATTGTCATCTTTCCGGAAGCATCAAAAATATTAGTGACTTGAGGAAAACGGTTGTATGGCACAATATAAGAATAGGGTTTATCCAAAGTGGTCACCATCAAATAATTTGCGTCTGGCGAATATTCTAAGTCCAAATAAATGCCAGAGGCCAAAAATCTGTGTTGACTGGCCAATAAATCGATTTTATCCACCCTTGAAATCGCAAAATAATCAAATAACAATTCGTCTTGCTTGCTTCTAAGCAAATCCTGATAAGTTCTCACCGGAGCAGAGCCACCCATAGCTTCTTGAATGGCTGGCCCAGTAGGCAAAGCCTTTTTGGGTTTAATTCGATTTTCTGGCACAACTTGAATGAGCAATGATTTAGAATCAGGACACCAAGTAAACGGTCTACCCATAACACCATTGAGCGGTGATTTGCCTAAAAGCGAAGCCAAGGCCTTTTCAATGTCCAAAATGTATAGAAAAACGCCGTCTTCATTGGTATTGGTGAAAGCCATAATTTTATTGTCGGGCGACATGCCGAAATCTGACAACCGTGCGGATTTTGGTAAACCAGACACTTGTGATTCGCGTCCTGATTTCATATCCATCACACGCAAATTGCGGTAATATGTTTTTCTTGATTGACCATTAGAAGCAGGATCAATTCTCAATCCTCCTAAGCGCAACTCTTCTTCAGCTAATTCATCCAAACCTTTAAAAACGTTGCGTTCCAAAAGAATCGCAAATCGATTGGACGATTCTATCATCATCACAGGAGTGGGCACAATATCTACCAATTTTCTAATTTCTTCTGGAGGCGTTTGAAATGCAACTTCGAGTTGTGCGAAACTACCATTCGTAAATGAAAGAATACAAAAGCTCCAAAAAAATAAACTTAGAATTCGCATGAATTTAAAATTAGTTATTTTTACCAATCAGAACGTAGTAATAACCCATTCGACCAGATGTTGTGAAAATTAATTCTTGTGAATTCGTTTTAGCTACGTCAGTAAACATGCTCAACACATTTATTCTGCTGTATGGTTCTTCTGAATAATCAAAAATTTCATTCGTTATGATTTTACCCCGTTTGTCAATGTGATATCTAGCCATATAATTATACCTTGAGCGCGATGATAAATATTGAGTGCCTTTTTTAGGATTCGGCATGAAATTATCCGAATTATCATTGAAAATAAGGTGTAAATCGTTGCCAAATACCAATACCTCAAACGACTCAATCAAATCTACTCCACCACGATACATTTTTGGAATTTTAACAGACCAAAGAATATTTCCGTTAGCAGCAAAACGAGTCACAAAAATGTGCTCATAGTTGTAAATGATTCTATTTAATACACCACCTTGGGTTACACCAGAAGACTCGTAGGAAAGGTACTGGATTTCACCAATCATTGAAATATCACCATTGTCGTGTCGAACAAAATCTAATGGAATTATTTCACGATTCAGTTTCAAATCACGACCTGCCTCAATTTCTCGTTGCGCACGTTTTTGTTGTCTTTCAGACAAGCCATTCATCATCACTTCATTCTTAATCAAGTCGAAACGAACATTAGACTGAGCTAAAGACTCTTTGTCAAACTCGCTTAAAACCACTCCAACTCCAGGATTGAAGCGTTTCGGCTCCAAATAATATCCCATCAGCAATACGTTGCCCTCATTATTCAACTCGATTCGGGCATTTTGCAATCCACCTTGTTCAAAATCGAACTTATTGGCTTTCAAACTCTTATTTTTATATCTCAAAACATAGAAACTGAGCAATTCACTCTTACGATCCAATATTTTCTGACATAAAAAATACAAATCACCCGAATTATTAATTAAAGTTTGCTTCACTAAAAAATCTAAATCACCCTTATTCATATCCAAACGTTCTGCTTTTTGGCTAATTTTCAAATCTTCATTTAACACAACTACAAAACGGTAATCATTTTCTTGTTTTCCAAGTAGAGACACACGTTTATTAGGGATAAAAGAAAGCGCGATAAAACGCTGGTCAGGAGATGTTTGCACATCAAATCTGATCGAGCCAGTTTCATTATTCGTTTCGAAAATTTCGATACGTGGAGAAAGTTTAACTGCCTTAAAATTTACATCTTGAATATAGAAACTCCAATTTTTAGATGCGCTTGAATATTGAGAAGAAATCACTAAAACACGGTTATTGAATCGCAGAACATCTTCAATATCATAATGTTGCTCATCAATATCTTCGGTAATTTCCTTTTGCGAAATCATTTGAAGATCTAGTTTGAGCTTTTCTATGAACAACCTTCTCTTTTTGAATCCTCGATACACTTGCTCACGCAAAACAAGATAAGTACCGTCAATTTGTTCAGCAAAAAGAATTCTAGGCACCCCGTTATCGTCCGTTTTAATAGACTCTAAAGCCAATTTCACATACCAACTTTCAGTCTGACCGTTAGAAAAACTTGTTGCCGTGAGCAAGATGAAAAAAGATGTTAGTAAACGTTTCAATTTTAGTTTCATTATTTTTGGCTATTACTTCGCTCCCCGCAAATTTACAAAAAGCAAACCACATTTTTAAACATTGATAAAATGTGCCTCAATAATTTAAATCAGCGTGTATAAATCGTACAAATGACCATGTGAATGTGCATTTCAAATTGACTTGTTTTAGCTTAAACTTCATAAAGAACAAAAATATAAGTTCGCCTTTGAATAATAGTTGTACTTTTGTTTCCCGTAGTTACACAAGCAAAACGCAATGTCAGAAAGTACCAAATACGTTTTTGTAACCGGGGGAGTTACATCATCACTAGGCAAGGGAATTGTATCCGCATCTTTAGCCAAATTATTACAAGCACGAGGTTTTAAAGCCACCATTCAAAAGCTTGATCCTTACATCAATATAGACCCAGGAACACTCAATCCTTACGAGCATGGAGAATGTTTCGTTACCGACGATGGTGCCGAAACAGATTTGGATTTAGGTCATTATGAGCGATTTTTAGGCACGCCAACCTCTCAAGCGAACAACGTAACAACAGGAAGAATCTACCAAGCAGTTATCGAAAAAGAGCGCCGCGGAGATTATTTAGGGAAAACAGTACAAGTAATCCCGCACATCACAGACGAAATCAAAGATAGAATTCAAAAGCTTGGTCAAACTGGGCATTTTGATTTTGTAATTACTGAAATTGGAGGAACTATTGGCGACATAGAATCTTTGCCCTACGTTGAGGCAGTGCGTCAGATGCTTTGGGAATTGCCAGATGATTGTGTGGTTATTCATTTGACGCTCGTGCCTTACTTGGCTGCTGCAGGAGAATTGAAAACCAAACCTACACAACACAGCGTAAAAGCTTTATTAGAATTGGGGGTGCAACCCGATATTTTGGTTTGTAGAACCGAGCATCATTTAGACCTAGGTTTAAGAAGTAAGATTGCCAAGTTTTGTAATGTCTCTATCAATGCAGTTATAGAATCTATTGATGCTAAATCAATCTATGAAGTACCTCACTTGATGTTGGAAGAAAAATTAGACGAAGTAGTTCTTCAGAAATTAAAATTACCGACGGATACAATACCCGACTTATCAAAATGGCGTGATTTTCTTGACAAACTCCACAATCCCAGTAGAACTGTAAATATTGGGTTGATTGGAAAATATGTGGAACTCAAAGATTCCTATAAATCTATTAGCGAATCTTTAATTCACGCTGGAGTAAGTAATGGCGTTAAAGTAAACATCGATTGGATACATTCAGAAAAAATTGACACTGAAAACATCTCAGAAGTATTAAAAAATCTGGATGGAATCCTTGTGGCACCGGGTTTTGGCTCTAGAGGGGTTGAAGGTAAGATTGAAGCCATCCGCTATGCTAGAGAAAACAAGATTCCTTTCTTTGGAATCTGTTTGGGCATGCAATGTGCTGTAATAGAATTTGCTAGAAATGTTCTAGGCCATTCTGGGGCACATACTACTGAAATTGAAAAAGAAGCTGCTCACCCTGTCATCAGCATGATGGAAGAGCAAAAGCAAATTCTTGATTATGGTGGAACAATGCGTTTGGGTGCCTATCCTTGCGAATTGAAAGAAGGTTCAAGAGTTTTCGACGCATACAAACAAAAGCTTATTTCTGAGCGCCATAGACACAGGTATGAATTCAACAATGATTATCTCGAAGCATTTGAAGCTGCTGGCATGATAGCAACGGGTATCAATCCAGAATCAAATTTGGTCGAGGTTGTTGAAATTCCATCGCACCCTTGGTTTGTTGGCGCTCAATTTCACCCAGAATATAAAAGCACGATTGACAATCCGCATCCAATTTTTGTAGCCTTTGTGAAGGCTGTAATGGAGAAGTAACGAAGCGATTGGTATATAGTCGCCGTTGGCTCTTGGTTTCTTAATTCACAAACTATCGTATTCTCCAACAAAATTAGCTTAACCCTAAATGGCAATTCTCATCAACTAAAATAAGCCCAACTGTCTCTCAGCTTCTATCTCGTCTAAACGCACTTTATAACCCGAATGTTTACGGATATTCAAAACGCTTCCGTCGTCGAATATAAAATATTGTCCACGGATACCCATGAGTTTTTTGGTGAATAAAGGCATTTTTTCTAACTGAATACTCTGAACTTTTAAGGGATATTCGAGCACAGGATAATTCATGATTTGCAGTTCTTCATTTTCGGAAAAGAAAACGGCCAAATCTTGAGGCAAAGCATTTTCTAAACGCCATTTTTCTTCTAGCAAATCAATTTCCTCGTTGGTTGCATTAGTCAACATTCTACGCCAATTGGTTTTGTCGGTGAAAAAATCTTTCATCGCCACCTCAATTCTACCCGCTTCATAGCGATTTGGAGTCTCCGCAAAAATAACAGCTTTGTGTGCTCCTTGATCAATCCATCGATTCACTAAATTTGATTTTCGAGTTACGCCAACTTTTACCGTATCTGTTTGTGCCAAATACACCACATGCGCTTGATTGTGATTTTCTTGTTCCCATTGCACGTCTCTCCCCTCGCCCAAATGTCCGCGACACAATTCAGGACGAATTACACAAGGTGAATTTTCAGGACTGGAATCAAAACAAGGATAACAATAGCCATCATTATAGGTCTTTTTAATTGATGCATTGCATTTCAAACAACGAATTTCTTGCAAAAAACTAAATTGAATAGTTTGTCCAACCCATTGATTAACAACAGTTTTCTGTAATTGATAATGAATAGAGTCGTTGCTCAACGCAACTGACATTTTTTTGAGATATCCTTCGAAAGTCATAGAGCGAAGGTAATTAATAATACATCCACAAAATCAAACTACCTTTGCGCCATGCGAAAAGAAATCGAACAACTCGTAGCGCCTTTGGGTATTACAGTTTTAACTTCAATACAAGAAAAAGCCTTAGCTAATTATAAAAATCACCGCGAAACAATTCTCTATGCCCCTACGGGAACAGGGAAAACATTGGCGTTCTTGCTGCCCTTGGTCGAACTATTGAGAAATGAACAGGCAATTGATGGCGTAAAGGCGCTCATACTATCACCAACCCGGGAACTGGCTACACAAATTGAAAGTGTTTTTAAATCACTTAAAACGGAATTTAACATCACGGCGTGTTATGGCGGGCATTCTTTGCAGTCGGAAATAAACAATTTGGCCTCTAATCCTACTGTAGTTGTTGGCACACCAGGTCGTTTAGTGGATCATATAGAACGAGAAAACTTGAAACTCATTGGTGTGCAATATTTCATTGTCGACGAATTCGACAAATGCCTTGAAATGGGCTTCCAAGAAGAAATTTCAGCAATTTACAAGGAGATGAACAACCTGAATAAACTCATATTTGGTTCAGCAACCAAAATGCAGCAATTTCCTGAGTTTATTCCGCTTTCAGACCCAATATTTATTGATCTAAGCCAACAAGACGAGCAGCCAGACATCACAATTTACGGAATAAAAACTTTAGGTGAAAAACTAGACAGTTTCCAACACTTAGTTACGCAATTTCAAAATGAACGTGCCATCATTTTTTGTAATTTCAGAGAAGACGTTGAGCAGATTTCTACATTTTTCCAAGAACAAAAAATGGCAGTTGCTGCATATCACGGAGGTCTGGAGCAAGATGAACGCGAACGTGCATTAATTAAATTCAGAAACAATACTGCCCCACTTTTGGTTTGCACGGATATTGGCTCAAGAGGTTTAGATATTCCAGAAGTGAAGCACATCATTCACGCCAATTTGCCCGACAAACTCGATGCATTCATTCACCGCAATGGGCGCACAGGGAGAATGACAGAAAACGGAAGCGCCTATTTGTTTCTTGAAGATATAAAAAGAGCCAAGTTTGATGTTCCGCAAACACAAAATTTTGAAATAGAAACACATCACACTTATGTGCACCCTGGCTGGACAACCTTGTACTTCAGTGGCGGAAAAAAGAACAAAATAAATAAAATTGACCTGTTTGGATTTCTTTGCCAGAAAGGTGAATTGACTAAAGATGAGGTTGGTGTAATTGCTGTTTTAGACTATACTTCCTATGTTTCAGTAAAGTCCAAAAACATAAACGCATTATTAGGTAAATTACGTGAATCTAAGGTGAAAGGTCAAAAATTGAAAATTGATGTAGCCTATTAAGTCCGCTTAACCTTTACCCTTTGTCAAAGTTCAGCGCGGAGAAGGTTGGATAACTGAACGAATAACTAAAAGGCAAAATCCCTCTTAATCCTTTATTATCTTAATCCCTTGTTAAAAATTAAATTTGATTCATGCATTGCGCTTTACCAAGATCCGATTAACTTTGTAAAAAAAACATAATGGGAGAACATCACGACGATCACGAGCAAGGACATGTTGAAGACCACGGCACATACTTTGACGCTTCAACTGTCGCATTGGGCACAATTTATTCGGTTTTTGTAATTGGCACACTTGCAGCTATTTTGATTTGGGGATAGAATTATCCTAAAGTCAACAAAAAAGCGCTCGAGTGAAGCGCTTTTTTTATGCATTAAAATTAAAAAAAATGCAGACCAATAAGCCGGATTCTGTAAAACGCTGATAAAAATCAGCACCTCTTCATCATTTATCTGGGAATGCTGTCACCAACAAACTCTAGCGACCTACCCTCCGAAATCAGGCGAGCAACCCTTAGCCAGCCAAAGCTGACGATTCGGTTTACATGGTCTTTCAGCGCGTAAGGTTTACCTTGCCTCCTGCATCACTGCATGAGCGGTGGGCTCTTACCCCACCTTTTCACCTTTTCCCCGATCCCGAAAACTATCGGTACAAGGTAGTTTTCCTTTCTGCGGCACTTTCTGTTGCCTCAACAATTTGAAGCACCTTCCCGTTAGGAAGTACGCTGCCCTATGCTGTCCGGACTTTCCTCCCCTGGTTTGCACCAAAGGCGATGAAGTAGTCTGCGTTGCAAAGATAGTTATAAAGTAATAGCTGCCAGTTTCATTCCCAAAACATCCAAATCAACTCCATCAAAATTACCTGATGTCATAAATAAGATCACCTGATTGTTAGATAAATCATCTTGGATTTTATCTAAGACTTCTTGGGTGGTGTTTGCAACATAAACTCCTGCCCCAAAAGCCTTCTGCACATCATCAGTTCCAATTTCACTAAGTCTTTTATGTGCCACAACAGATGGATTATAATACACCAATGCATCATCTGCGCCATTCATACATTCATGATATTGTGGTAGAAAATCTTTATTCAAGCTACTGAATGTGTGGATTTCCATATAGGCACTCAAACGGTGATTGGGATACTGCTCGCGAACGGCTTTTACTGTAGCTTTTAACTTGCTTGGTGAATGTGCAAAATCTTTATAAACTTTTCGATTTTCTGACTTGGCGATCAACTGAAGTCTTTTCGAAGCACCAGTAAAATTTGACAAACTTGTCAAAAAGTCATGACCAGTAATCCCGATTTTTTCTGCGCAGCAAAGGGCACCGATAGCATTTTGCAAATTATGAGCGCCAAATATTTGAAGCGGATACCATTGTCCATCGAAAAATACACGCGTACCTTCGTCAGTAACCTCATACTTTGGCGTTTGATAAGGAATGGCATGAACGAAATCTTTGTACTTCATTCCCAACTTAAGTACCTCTATATCTTCAACATTGTAAACCAGATAACCACCTGCTTCAATTTTGGAGCAAAAAATATCAAATTGTTCAACATAATTTTTAAAAGTGGGAAACACATTGATGTGGTCCCATGCGATTCCTGAGATGAGCGCAATATCTGGATGATAAAGGTGAAACTTGGGTCTTAAATCTGTTGGAGAAGATAAGTATTCATCGCCTTCAAGAATGGCAAACCCAGCAGAAGCATCCAAACGCACCATACAGTCATAACCTTCCAATTGTGCTCCGACCATGTAATTAATATTCAGATCAAGTGATTTACACACGTGTAGCAACATACTGGTAATTGTAGTTTTACCATGACTTCCACCAATCACCACGCGAACTTGATTTTTGGTTTGCTCATAGATATATTCAGGATAAGAAAAAAGCGGAATATTCAATTCTTGTGCACGTTTCAATTCAGGGTTATCTTGTCTGGCGTGCATTCCTATAATAACAGCGTTAGTCTTCACATCAATTTTTTCAGGAAACCACCCCTCAACATTAGGAAGAATGCCTTCGTTTTCGAGACGCGTACGTGAGGGCTCAAAAATGGCATCATCAGAGCCAGAGACCTTATAACCATTTCTTTTGAGAGCTATGGCTAAATTATGCATTGCGCTACCCCCGATAGCAATAAAATGAACGTGCATATTGAAAATTTTAAACGAAGTTAAAACCTGTATCGTCTATTTTGAAAAGGAATTTAGCAAAATACACACAAAGCATAGTTAAAGAAAAAGCCCGAGTGTTTAAACTCGGGCTTTCTTATAATAATTATTTAAGATATTAGTACTTAATGAATTTAGCACTAGATGTTTGGGAACCAGCAGTAATCTTAACGATATACGCACCCTTCTCCAATTTATCAGCGGCAAAAGACATATTCTGAACACCAGCAGTCAAATACTCAGTTGACGACTGTATCAAACGACCTGAAAGAGAATAGATTTCCATTTTCACATTCCCATTTTCATTTGTATCAAAACGCACTGCTCCATCATTTTGAAGAGGATTTGGATAAACCATAACCTCAAACTCTTTTTTCGGAGCATCATTTTGCGACAAATTATCAAGATCCAATACAGAATCTGAAGCAAACATACCACGGCCAAATGTAGCAATGTATATTTCTCCAGGACGAGAAGTATTTGGGTGACCTTCTCTCCAGTTTTGAGCGATTCTATAAACTGGCACCTCGCCAAATCCTTCAGACGAATAGGTCCAAGTAGTTCCACCATTATTAGAGAACCAAAGTCCGTAATCTGTTCCTACTAAAAGCAGATCGCTATCAGTTCTGTCTACCAATACATCATAACAAGCCATATTGGTTGTTAAATTTCCGGTAATATCTGAGAACGTACCTGCCCCCGTAGCAACATCTGCCGTTGTAGAACGGAAAATTCTTCCTGACCCACCTACACCTGCTCGTGTTACGAGGACATCACCTGCATCGGCAGGATTGATAGAAACACCACTAATTGCACCAGACAATATTAATGTTTTGGTAATTCCAGGAGCACCAGCGGCAGCTCTCAAATCCGTTTGAATAGTAAAGTTATTCTCAGTTGAATAAGCATCACGGATACCGTCAATTCTCCATAACCCAGAAGAAGTACCTACGTAAACATGTTCTAAATTAGCCGAGAAAGCAATTTCACCTGTGAACATGCCACCGATTCCCTCTACAATTTTTGACCATTTCACATCAGAAGAAGCTAGTCTCACGGCATCACGAGTCATGTACAATTCACCACCATTTTTACGTGTATGGGTAATGAAAATGGATTGATATGGATCTGAAACCACAATAGTATCCCAAGAAACATTGGTGATAAACTCATCATTAACCATATCCAACAACTTACCTGTGATTGGATGCTGACCAAAGAATCGGTCATAAGTCGTCACAGTTTCTACAATAATAGTGAATACCGAAGGAGCGGTAACTTGAAGAGTATGCCCCACTTGAGGTGCTTGGCCGGGAGCAGTTAAATTTGACCAAGTCAAAGAAAACAATTGATATGTTGTGCCAGTAGTTAAATCTTTAACTTCAAAGTCTGTAACATTCAATGATGGATCGTAGAATACGGTATCGTCGAAATAAACATTTTCTGACAAGGTATAGGGAATCAAGTTTCCTGTTGCTAAACTAGGAATCTCAATCATCGTGCCTGATGGCGCAGTGAAAGTTGGAGAATATGTAACTGAGTCTCGAGAATTCTCATCATAAAACTCACCTAAACCTAAACGCGTGTGGAAATGGAAATCGGCTGGAGCTGCACCGCCCTCACCAAGGCCAACCTCGTTATAACCGACATAGTTAGGGATAAATCCACCCCAATTTGTACCTTGGCTACCTGTTCTTAGGATTGCACCATAATACAATGAACCAAACATAATTGCCGGATTGTAGAAAGAAATCGCGGCATCAAAACCATCACCTCCAATCATGTCGCGGAACTCTTTTGGAGTGGCATTTTGAAGATTGTTATACAATGTACCATTGTCTTGAGTTCCTCCCAAAAGGCGCCCATCCCCATCTACTCCAAGTGAGTAAAATTGAATAGTTGCATAACCTCGATTCGCTGGATAAAAAGTTTCTCCAAGGTTATCCGAAATACCAATACCTCCGTCGTTACCGATAAACATTTTATTTGAAGGAGAGAATACAATTCTGTGGTTATCCGCGTGCACGTAGAGAGGAGAAGGATCTGGAACGAACCACAAAGAAAGTTGAGCCCAGCCACCAGTTACTGAGGGTTCAGTAGTAGCAATAGTCCATTCATGAATATCTAGACCACCAACAAGCAATCTGTTTGGGTTTGTAGGGTCAACGGCATTGGTTGAATTGTAATTTCCTTGACCTAAACCATAAAAATTTACTGGAGAGTCAACGCCTGTAGAACCAGGGGCAATTTGCGCCCAAGTCGTACCGCTATCGGATGATCTAAAAACACCCGCTGTTGTTGAATTTGTTCCGTTAAGATAGCAAACATACTCACCATTCACACGATTTTTAGAAATAGTAAACTCAAATCGAGCTCCTGAACCTGGTGGGATTTTACCGGCATTAGCACTGCCATGGACTGCGAAAAAATTATCTCCGCCATCTTGCGACACGAATGCACCACTGGCTTGATTTGTGCCAAAGCGACATAAAACCACTTGACCATCTCCTGAAACCTCAACTTCATTGCAACTTCCTGAGCCAACACTTAAAGCGGTAGAGTTTCCTCCAACACTTTTATCCCATAGGCGCAAGCCAGTTGATGTTGCAATAAAAACATCATTATTAAATCCTGAAGCTGCCAATTCGTTAACATTCATGGAGCCCGTACCTGGGATTACAGTCCAAACGGCATCTGGGTCATTTGGGTTTTTATAGTACACACCGCGACCACCAACGTTAAATGGTTCGCTAAACGGTGCCCCCTCGCCGGTACCGACTAAAATCGTTCCGTCGTTGGTTTGAACAATTGCACTGATGTACATGAAGGCATCCCAATCTGGAACCTTCTGCCAGTTATCACCACCATTAAATGATTCAAACAAACCTCCAGACACAGAACCTGCATACACATGCTCTTCATTGTTTCTATCAACGCACACAGCACGGGTTCTACCACCGATATTCTCAGGACCTTGCTCTGTCCAAGAAAATTCCGATACACGGGGCTGCGATGCACGAATCAATCGCGCCTCATTCATGCCTTGTTGAATTTTTTCTGTGGTAGCGACCAGCCCTGTTTCTTCGTCAATATGGTGTGAATCCCACCATATTTTCATGCCATCAGGTTTTTGGTACTGGCTAGCCGATGTCACTTTTTGAAAAGCATAACTACCGTCATTATTGGAAATCTTCGTTGTCAAGTAATATCCTGCAACTGCTACTCCTAAGGCGATACCTCCTAAAATAAGTCTATTTTTTTTCATGTACTTTAATATTTATAATTCTGAATGTGCTAATAAGTTGAAATTCAGCAACTAACCAGCACGCATTGGTATTTAAGTTAGAATTTAGCTGGTAAATTTAGTTTTTTTCATAATTCAATAACAATAATGAAATAAATTTTGTTCAAACAAAGATAATACAAGCTATTTGATTTGAAGAATAGTTTAGGTCAAAAAGCATAAAGAAATAACTAGTCTAAATCGAAAATATGTCGCTCAGCGTGATAAGATGAGCGAACTAATGGACCACTTTCGACGTATCGAAAGCCCATATCCATTCCAATTTCTTTATATTTATTGAATTGTTCAGGAGTAATAAACTCTAAAACCGGCAAATGCTTTGGTGTAGGTTGTAAATATTGCCCAAGCGTCAAAATATCGACTTGAACACTCCTGAGGTCTTGCATAGTTTCCAACACCTCTTCTTCTGTTTCCCCTAGACCAAGCATCACACCTGATTTGGTGCGCATCCCTCCCTTTTTAAGGCGAAAAAGGACCTCAAGACTTCGATCATATTTGGCTTGAATTCTCACTTGCTTGGTCAATCTACGCACTGTCTCCAAATTATGCGATACAACTTCAGGAGCTTCGTCTATGATGCGTTGTAAGTTTTCCCAATTTCCAGCAAAATCAGGAATTAATGTTTCTAAAGTTGCGCCAGGCGCCTGATGCCTTATTGCTCGAACTGTAGCAGCCCAAATTTCTGAGCCACCATCTTTTAAATCATCACGATCAACCGAAGTAATCACAGCGTGTTTTACTCCCATCAGCTTAACCGAGTTTGCCACTCGACCTGGTTCAAAAGGATCAGCCTCAAGCGGTTTACCTGTAGAAACAGAGCAAAAACCACAAGAGCGGGTACAAACATTTCCAAGAATCATGAATGTCGCTGTTCCTTCGCCCCAACATTCTCCCATGTTCGGGCAATGCCCAGACTGACAAATTGTGTGCAGCTTGTGCTCATCAACGAGCGCCCGAACCATTCGGTAGTTTTCACCAGTCGGCAACTTTACTCGCAGCCATTTTGGTTTAGCAATTTTAGTGGTAGAATCAGAAACTGACATTATCTTTGTACATTTAAATTGAATTACAAAAGTAAAGCATTTTGGTTTATGGTAACAGCAGAAATTGTCTATCAAGGAGAATTAAGGACAAAAATCACTCACAAGGCATCAGGATCATCATTCAATACAGATGCACCAGTAGACAATCATGGGAAAGGAGAATCGATATCGCCAACAGACATGTTAGCTGCAGCTTTGGGCGCTTGCATGCAAACAATTATTGGGATTTATTGCCAAGAAAGAAATATTCCTTTCAGTCATGCCAAATTCAATGTGAATAAAATTATGGCAAGCGGTCCAAGACGGATTGCTGCGCTAGAGGTAAATATCGACCTGACGGGGAATTCATGGAACGAAAAACAGCGGAAAGGCATTGTCGCTGCTGCAGAAGCATGTCCTGTTGCCAAAAGTTTACATCCAGATATTCAAATTAGTTTTGCGTATTCATTCTGAAAAAATCACGGCTAGCAAAAAGAAATCTATAAAGAAAAACGCATTCTTCATCAAAAAAGGGCAAAAGCTAAAGGCTAACTGCCAACGGCTTTTTTCAATACCTTTGTATTTTATAAATAAGCATGAATACATTACACTCAATTTCTCCAATAGACGGTAGATACAGCAACAAAACCATAGAACTTTCACCTTATTTTTCAGAGTACGGTTTGATTTACTATCGCGTTTACATTGAAATCGAATACTTTATTGCTTTGGCACAAAGTGGTGTGAAACCTTTAGACAATTTCCCTAAAGAAAAAATCGACATTTTAAGAGAGATTTACACAAATTTCGGTGAACTGGACGCCTTAGAAATTAAAGAAATTGAGCGTACCACCAATCACGATGTTAAAGCTGTTGAATATTTCATCAAAAAGCGATTCGAAGCACTAGGACTGGACACCTATTTGGAGTTCATTCACTTTGGATTGACCTCTCAAGACATCAACAACACAGCCATTCCACTGTCAATAAAAAATGCATTGAACGACATTTTGCTGCCTCTTTTCAACGATTTGGTAAGCAAACTGGCCGATTTAAAAATTCAATGGAAAGACGTAAGCATGTTGGCCAAGACACACGGTCAACCAGCTTCACCAACTCGACTCGGAAAAGAGATTCAAGTTTTTGAAGAGCGTTTGCGTGTTCAAATAAGTCAATTAAAGTCCATACCTTTATCTGCCAAATTTGGTGGAGCAACGGGAAATTTTAACGCACATTTTGTCGCTTATCCACAGCATGATTGGGTAGGATTTGCCAATAATTTTGTGAACAAAACACTTGGTTTGAGTCGCTCACAAACAACTACACAAATTGAGCATTACGATAATTTGGCAGCGCTATGCGACAATTTAAAAAGAATCAACAACATCATTATAGATTTGGACCGTGATTTTTGGACCTACATTTCAATGGATTATTTTAAACAAAAATTAAAAGAGGGCGAAATCGGATCATCGGCGATGCCACACAAAGTAAACCCTATTGATTTCGAAAATTCAGAAGGAAATTTAGGCTTGGCCAATGCACTGCTTGAACACTTGGCGGCTAAGTTGCCTATTTCAAGATTACAACGAGATTTAACAGACTCAACTGTTCTTAGAAATATCGGAGTGCCTTTTGCTCACATACTTATTTCTATAAAAGCATCGATAGTTGGCTTAGAGAAACTAGTTTTGAATCAAGCCGCTTTAGAAAAAGACTTAGAAGACAATTGGGCTGTAGTTGCCGAGGCTATTCAGACAATTTTGCGTAGAGAAGGATTTGATAAACCCTACGAGGCGCTAAAAGGATTAACAAGAAAAAATGAAAAGACCACTCAAGCAAGTGTTCACGCATTTATTGATTCCTTGGATATCACCGAAAAGCTCAAATCAGATTTAAAAACAATTACCCCTCAAAACTTTACAGGTATTCAACTTGTTAACTAATATGGACTTGTTCAATTTCATTAATACCTACAACAAACTTTCAGAAGACTTTTTTGCAATAGCGGCCCCTGATTCCGCTGAGTGTGAACCGAGTTTGGTTCTTTGGAATGATGCGCTTGCGGACGAATTAGGTCTACCTGATTCACTTTCTGATGAGGACAAAGCAGCGTTTCTCAGTGGAAAAAAAATGCAGCAAGACAGCGCTTCAATTGCCATGGCTTATGCCGGCCACCAGTTCGGTCATTTTACTATGTTGGGTGATGGACGAGCAATTTTATTGGGAGAACACAGCACGCCTTTTGATCAAAAATTTGATATCCAACTAAAAGGCGCAGGAAGGACTCCTTTTTCTCGAGGCGGAGATGGACGCGCTACATTAAAGGCCATGCTCAGAGAATACCTAATTTCTGAAAGTATGTTTGCCCTAGGCATCCCATCATCTAGGAGTTTAGCTGTTGTTAAAACAGGTCTTTTGGTAAATCGAGAAATGACTCAAGAAGGGGCTGTGCTCACAAGGGTAATGTCTTCACACCTCAGAATTGGAACCTTTGAATATGCCCAACACTATTTAACCATTGATCAACAATTTTCTCTGTTAAACTATGCTGTTCAAAGACATTTTCCGGAACTCATAAAAAGTGTTAACCTAGCACTAGACTTTCTAAAGGCAGTACAAGAAAGACAATTACACCTTATTATTAATTGGATGCGTGTTGGATTCATTCATGGTGTAATGAATACGGACAATGTGCATATTGGAGGCGAAACTTTTGACTTTGGCCCTTGTGCTTTTATGAATACTTATGACACGAAGACTGTTTTTAGCTCTATTGATCGTCATGGTAGATACTCATTTGACAATCAGCCAGATATAGCGTTGTGGAATTTATCTGTTTTGGCAGGGGCATTGCTTCCGCTGATCGACAAAAATCAAGAGACAGCCATCGCTTTGGTGAAAGAAGTATTGGATCAATTTGCAAAACGCTACCAAGAAACATGGCGGAAAATGATGTGCAACAAAATTGGGTTGAGTTCATCTGAGCGAGAAGACTTGATAATATTAGACCGCTTGCTTACCTGGATGAAAGATACTAAATCCGATTTCTCCAATACCTTTTTGATGATTTCGGGTAACTTGGATGCCTTAGAAATTCAGCACGACGACACTATAAAACACTGGTTGTCAGATCTCAAAAAAAGAATACTCTTAAAAGGCACTTGGAAAAAAGCCCTTGATTTGATGCATTTCAACAATCCGCGAATTATTCCAAGAAATTATTGGGTAGAAAAATCGCTTGAGGAAGCAACAATGAACGATAATTACGCTCTATTCAACGAGTTGCTGGATGCAATAAAAAATCAACAAATAGACTCCAACTCACTTAAATTTACTAGCTTTCCGCCAAGTCATGATTTAGAGTATAAAACCTACTGCGGAACTTAGATTTCAGTTTTCTTAATAAATGTTAATATGTCGATGATTATTGAACTTTTTTCATCAAACAACGTAATTTTGTCTAACAAAGAATTTACACTTGCTCATTTATGACACCAATATCTCCTGTAACACGCTTTTGGCGCCTGTTAAAACCTGATTCTAAAGACATACGGAATATCTATATATATTCAATATTTAATGGATTTGTAAATTTATCTCTACCCCTTGGAATTCAAGCGATAGTAAATTTAGTTCAGGCGGGTGAAGTAAATACCGCATGGATTGTCCTTATTGTATTTGTAGTTTTCGGAATTGTACTTTCTGGAGTGATGACCATTTTCCAATTGCGGATAACGGAAACCTTACAACAAAGAATTTTCACCCGTGCGGCTTTTGACTTTGTATATCGAGTTCCTCGTATAAAGATGGAAGCACTATACAAGCATTATGCTCCTGAGTTGATGAATAGATTTTTTGACGTTGTAAGTGTTCAAAAAGGATTATCAAAAATACTCATCGATATTTCAGCAGCTGGATTACAAGTCATATTCGGATTAGCCCTACTCTCTTTATATCATCCATTTTTTGTGGTATTTAGTGCGGTCTTAATCTTAATAGTGGTGGCAATTTTTCAAGTAACAATGGCTCGTGGTTTACGCACCAGTATAGTTGAATCGAATCACAAATACAAAGTGGCTGGTTGGCTTGAAGAAGTAGCTCGTGTTTCATCTACATTTAAACTTGCAGGGACAACAGATTTACCTGTTCAACGCATGGACAAGTATCTGAGAAACTATGTGGATGCGCGAGAAGAGCATTTTAAAGTGCTGCGATTACAATACGGTTTACTTGTTGTTTTTAAAGCTATTGTGGCGACTGGACTCTTGGCGATTGGCGGTTATTTGGTGATGCAACAAGTATTGAATATAGGTCAATTTGTTGCAGCAGAAATCATTATCTTATTGATTATTAATTCTGTTGAAAAACTAGTAGTGAGCTTAGAAACCATTTACGATGTGTTAACTTCATTAGAGAAAATAGGTCAAGTGGTGGATTTAGAAATAGAGAAAAGCGATGGGGCAGTAATGGTTCGCGCGGATGTAGGAGAAGGTATTGAACTTGAATTGAATGATGTCTCCTTTTCATACCCAGAATCGACTAGAAAAATCCTTAAAAATCTGAACGTGCATATTAATGCTGGTGAGCGCATCCTAATTTCTGGAACGAATGGATCTGGAAAAAGCAGTTTGATTCACGTTTTGGCAGGGATTTATGAAATCCAAGAAGGAAGCATCTTGTTTCAAGGTGTGAATATACAGGCCTACAACAAAGAAAAACTGCGAAATATGATTGGTGGTTGTTTATCTGAAGAGGAACTTTTTGAGGGAACACTGATAGAAAACGTTACACTCAACAGAGCCGATATCACAAAAAAAGATGTTGAATGGGCCATAGAAAAGGCTGGACTGAAGAACTGGGTAAAAACTCTTCCTTTGGGTTTGGACAACCCACTTAACCCTTTAGGAAGCAAGCTCTCGAGAAGTGTAATTCAAAAAATATTAATTGCTAGAGGAATCGCTGACAAACCTGCGCTCTTACTGTTTGAATATGCCATGGATCAAATTGATTATGATGAAAGAAAGAAAATTGTCGACTTCCTTATTTCAAGAGAAAACAAATGGACTTTGATAGCAGTATCCAATGATGAATATCTTGCTAAAAACGCTGACCGTATTGTATTAATGCAAGATGGCTTTATCGAACATATAGATACATACGACAAACTCAAAGATTTCTTCATCTTCAAAAAACAAGGCGATGCTTAATATATCGAACGATAAAGTTGACGTTAAAGGCGAATTAAAGACCTTAATCCTTGTTGAATCTAAACAATCTGGACGAGTGCTAATTAGACTTATGTTCTGGACTTCTATGATAATTTTTTTATGTCTCTTTTTGCCTTGGACACAGAATGTTAGAGGGCGGGGACAAGTAACCACGCTTACTCCAGACCAACGGCCACAAACTGTAAACACTATAATCGGAGGGAAAATAGAAAAATGGTTTGTGCGAGAGGGTGACTACGTGAATAAAGGAGACACTTTGGTGTTCATTACTGAAATTAAGGATGACTATTTTGACCCAGAATTGATAGCAAAAACCGAGTCTCAAATACAAGCAAAAGAATCATCGGTGAGTTCTTACATGTCAAAAATTCAAGCACTAGACGACCAAATTGACGCTTTAATGCAAACGGCCCGATTAAAATTGGAGCAGGCCAAAAATAAACTGGAGCAGTCTAATTTGAAAGTCATCGTAGACAGCATGAATTATGAGGCTGCAAAAGTTAATTACGAAATTGCGGTTGAACAATATAAGCGTGCTCAGAAGATGTACAACGACGGGTTAATGTCGCTCACGGAATTTGAAAATAGAAAACTCACAATGCAACGCACAGAGGCCCAGAAAATATCAGCAAAAAACAGCTTGTTATCATCAAGAAATGAGGTTTTGAATGCAGAAGTTGAGTTGATATCTGTACAAGCAGAATACAGAACGAACATAGCCAAAGCAGAATCAGACAAGTTTTCGGCAATGAGTAATCTTTTTGATGCCGAAGGAATGGTTACTAAGTTGCAGAATCAATATATAAACTATTCGGTTCGGTCGGGCTACTACTACATCACAGCACCCCAAGACGGGATAGTAACCAATTTTTCGTTCAGTGGTATTGGTGAAATCGTAAAGGAAAGCCAAGAACTACTCACAATCATGCCGAGCAACATTAACTTAGCCATAGAAATGTATGTGAGACCTATCGACTTGCCATTAATCAAAATCAACCATAGGGTTCGTATTCAATTTGACGGTTGGCCTGCTATTGTTTTCTCGGGTTGGCCAAATACTTCTTATGGCACTTTTGGTGGTCGAGTTTTTGCTATCGACAACTTCATTAGTCCAGGAGGTTATTACAGAATTTTGGTGCAACCAGATCCAAATGATCACCCTTGGCCTGATGCACTGCGTGTAGGAGCTGGAACCTATAGTATGTTGTTGCTCAACGATGTGCCTATTTGGTATGAACTTTGGCGACAGCTAAACGGTTTCCCACCAGATTATTATCAAGGAACAACACATTTAAAAATGATCGAAATCAACAAAACGAAGTAATATGAATAAACTACTTTTCGTATTGATTTTATGCTCATCATTTCTAAATAATTTGCAAGGGCAATCGAATCTTGATAGTTTAGGATTTACTCAATATTTACAAATTGTAAAAGTCCATCATCCATTTATGCAACGTGCATCAATTGTTTCTCAACAAGCAACTGCAAATCTTTTGGCAGCTCGTGGAAATTTCGATCCAACAGTTTTCGCTGATGTATCTCAGAAGTATTTTTCTGGAGACCAATATTATAGTTATATAAATACGGGGGTGAGCATTCCTACCTACTTTGGTTTGACCTTTTATTCGGGATACGACCAAAGCGCAGGAGAATACATCAATCCACAATATCGAACACCTGCAAATGGTTTGGCTTATGCTGGAGCGCAACTGACACTAGGACAAGGCTTGCTGATCGACAAACGCAGAGCGGATTTGAGTCAAGCAAAATTGTTTACTCAAATAGCTGAGCAAGAGCGTGTTTTACTGATAAACCAATTGTTATTAGACGCGTCTTTGGCTTATTGGGATTGGTATGCTGCTTACAACATACGTGTGTTCATCGAAAGTGCATATGCAGTTTCGGAAATCAGGTACAATGCAATTAGACAGGCAGCGATTTATGGTGAACGTGCATTATTGGATACTTTAGAAATGAATATACAATTGCAAAATCTGTTTTTACTTAGGCAAGATTACCAACTGCAAGAACAAATCAAAAGACTTGAATGCAGCGTTTTTCTTTGGGCGGAGGGTAATATACCCGTAGAGCTCAACGCTAACATTAGACCCACGGAGATATACAAGGATACGATGGCGCTTAATTTAGCAAGTATTCAATTGCAGTTAAACGACTTGATTTCTAATCATCCAGAAATTCAGCGCGACATGTTGCGCATAGATCAGCAGCAAATTGATTTGAGATTGAAACGAGAAATGCTCAAACCCCTGCTCAACTTAAAGTACAATGCCATCAATGAACCAATTGCCAACAACCTTTTGGCTGGATATGCGCTTCAAAATTACACTTGGGGATTGGATTTTGCTATTCCAATTTTGTTGAGAAAAGAGCGTGCCGAGGTACAAATTGCTAGACTTAAATTACAAGACATGAGTTTAGGTTTAGACAACAAGCGTGCGCTAATTTTGATGAAGACTAAAAATTCCTTGAGTGAATGGCAAATGCTTGAACAGCAATTGGTATTTTACAAAAACACGGTAAATGACATTACCAGAATGTTGGATGCAGAGCGTTCGCGATTCGACAACGGAGAAAGTTCTGTTTTTCTAATCAACACACGCGAATTTAACTTGATCAATGCGCAAGTTAAACTCTTTGAAATGGTTGCGAAAAGCCAAAAAGCGATTTACAAAACTTACTTTTCACTTGCCTTGTTAATATAGATTTGGATTTTAGAAGTTGGAGGCTACTATTTATAACCCAACAGATTCACAATTTTTTTATCTGAAGCAAAAGTCATCATATCGGAAATTAAGCTTTCACGATTTACCCAGCGAAATTGCACGTTTGGTTCTTGTGCTTTAGGTTCACCTAGAACCGTACACCGATGGTAAATTGCGATTACCTGTTCTTCTTTTCTGAGATAATGTTGTTGAAAAAAGTCGTTTACGTAAAATAACTCTGAATGCTGAATTTGCAGTTGAAATTCTTCCATGAGTTCGCGTTTGAGGCATTCTAAAATACCTTCGCCCCATTCCAAACCACCACCTGGGAATTTGGTCATGGTGAAACCATTGTGTACCTCATCACAAATTAAAATTTGCTTTTTGTCATTATGAACGATGGCGTAAACGCGAACATTGAATTTTTGCATTGAATGACTTATCTTTCTAAAACGGATTGAATGTTTGGACGGAAATAATTTTCACCTTTGAGTACTTTGCCATCTTCTCGGTAGATGGGTTTTCCATCAGCACCCAATTTTGACATATTGGAGCGTTGAATTTCTTCAAAAACCTCAATGATTTTGTGTTGCAAGCCATGACGCAAAATTGTGCCCGCTAAAATATACAATTGATCTCCGAGAGCATCAGCAATTTCAACAATATCGCCTTTCATTGCGGCTTCTAAATACTCCTCATTTTCTTCTTGCATCAAGTCAAAACGGAGCTGCACTTGCTCTGGACTGAGTTGTCCGATAGGTTCATTGTTGTTCTCAATTCCAAAGGCTTCGTGAAAATCTGCAACAGCCTGGATTACATCGTGAAAGGGATAACTAGCGCTCATAAGGATAAATTTTCGTCGAAAATAACACAATGCGACCGAGCGAGCCTTGCATTGTTTATAAGTCGCTGGCTTTGTTAGAAATTTGCATCATAACAAAACGAAAAACGCTTGGTGTTTTCCACTTCTCCTGTGAACAAGTGCGGGTAATATTTTTTCATTTCGGTGTTCATCAATTGAACGGGCACATCGGCAAAAACGCCATAATCGTGGTGGTATTCCATAAATCTATCTCCATGGCTAAACTCTTGAAAAAGCGAATCAGAATCGCCATCCCAAAGCAAGGGTTCTACCCCGCTCAAAGCACAAATTCTTTGATCAAATGCTGGGGTGGCCTTGGTCCATTTACCGTTTACATGAACATCCACATAACCATGAAAAACAATCAAATGCGTGCGTAAAGCTTCCAACAATTTTTCAACACCGATATGATTCTGAACGATGGCATAACCCAATCGAGAAGGAATGCCCAAAGCACGTAATCCTGCGGCAAAAACGATGGCTTTTTCAACGCACCACGCCCGATTCTTAAAGATAATCGACGATGCTTTTAGCGCTCCATGGCGTAAATCGAGGTGATAGGGGTCGTATAAAAAACCGTCACGCACATAAATATAGAAAGCTTTTGCACGGCTCAGATCATCTTTTATTTCATGAAACTTACTCACATATTCTTGAAAATCAAAATGTTCAAAATCTAATAATTCAGTAGGCTTTAGAAATTCATTCATCATTTAGCAACTACTAGAAAGTCAAAATGGTTTCAGAAATTCGCACATCGCCCAAAGGCATCAGTGCGCGTCTAATTCTCTCTTTTTGGAGAAAACTTAAAGGAAGAAACTCAACACTACCCTCTTCGTGATTCCATTGGGCGATATATTCAGTAAAATTTTGCTCTAGGAAATAGGCCACCAATCGCGGCAAATCTTCTTCCCAATTCATGACCAAACGATAGTATGTGGTCCTGTTTTCGAATCCCTCCAACTGCTCTAAGCTCAAATGACTAGTTTCTTGAACTGCAAAACCTTGATAACTCGACTGGACAACAAATCCACTTGGAATTTGTGTGCTATTTTGAATCATCGACGTCACAATTTTCCCACTTTTCTCGTCATAATATGCCCAAAAACCTTGATTTCTCAGAGTAGAGATTTCATTTGCAGGTAATTTACCGTAGTTCTTTTGCGACACATAACGCTGCGTTGTAGGAAAATTGAACAAGTTATTCGAACTGCTTAATGAGTCCATTTCTATCCGTGAAACATTGGTAGTAGCTATGGTTAACGTGGGATTGACAAGTTTCGTTCTATTGGAATGCAAAGCTATCGCACCTTGAGTTTCCAGAATAGTTTTGGCTTCGGCAATAGTAATTCTTTCACCATTATAATAAGCAACGACAAACGCATCCGTAAAACCTATTAAGCGCACGGCATCCCTTTGTTTAGCAGCATCTTCAACGACATCATATTTACCGATAGAATAACGAATCTGATTTTTCTCTGTGAGTTGGACATTCAAGGGTGTAAGTCGTTGCAAACGTTCATGAGAAATTGGTGCATTAAAGACGCCAATTTGCACAGTGAAAAGCAAGCCTTCTGTAGGTTCGAGCGGTTCTGCTGGCGCAGCATTAGGGCCTTGAGCGTAAGTCAAGTTTTTCGTTTCAATTCTTGAGTCAAAAGCCATTTGTAAATCTTGATTCAGTGAGCATTTTCCTTGTCGCAACAATTCATCTGCTTCAGCGATTGTGTAGCGCACACCGTCGCAATACGCAACAACAAAAGCATCAGAGTAACCCAAGGCCTTTATAGGACCTAATGAGGAAAATGCTTGCGCCTTCGTATAAAACAAACCTGCACTGTAGCGGATTAAATTATTTCCAACCTCATCGGTTGTTACGGGTTCAAAATCAGAGAAGCGAGCCAAATCGACAGGCTTACTGAAAGCTCCAATCTGAATTTTGTAAATCATACCAGGTATTTGAACTGGGTTTAGCCCGATAGCTGATGCTGCGTTTGATAGTTTTGGTGCGGTTAAGAAAGTGATGCCCGACATCAACACAGAATTATTGACCGTATTCTGCGATGCCGCAATATTTTGAGGCTGAAGTAAGCTTTCTTGAACTTGAGGTGAAAGAGCCAAAGCATGATAAAGATTTGGATTTTGCGTGTACAAGGGATTAGAATTAACACGTTGTTGCATGCGATTCAATTCTGATTGTATTGCGATAATAGCTTCACTTGCAGAATGATAAGAAAGCGCCAAACTATCCAAGCGCTGGCGCAAATCAGATTGAACATTTTCGTCATTTGTTTGCACAATTTGCAAAACAAGTGCCTGCATTTCAGCACGATTCATGGCTTGTTGGTTCACCCTATTTTGCATTCTGTTTTGCATCAAAGTAAAGGAAACGATATCATTTCGCAATTCCACAAATTGAGGATTTGAAATCTGTGCATTGAGGTCACTTTCAGAAATCATTTGCAATATATCAAGGTCTAATTCAGAATTTATTTGCGGTATATCTGTGGGTTCACTTGTGCCCGCATTTTCATTTTGAATGGCTCTTTTAGTTTTAGACTTTAGGGCTTCTAACTTTTCTAGATGTTCATTCAATTCGCGAATCTCTTCATCAATAGCGGGTAATTCAGAAGCTTTAAATGCACTTCTACTTTCCTTTAATTTTTTAATTTTTTCCTCAGTACTCTGAATTTCTTCGGTGATTTGTAAAAGCGCAAAATTATTTTTATTGGGATCCTGTAAGATTTGCGAATTCATTCCTGTTTGTTGAACAACGCGATTAATTTCGTCCTTTACAATCACTTGATTTTGCACCAAAGCCATTTGGTCTAAGAAGTCTTGTCTAATTTCAATGGCCTCAACAAGTATAAGAGTTTGGTCTGAGCGAGAAGCGTTGGCCAATACATCAACAACGTCAATTGCATTTCTATAACGTTGTTCTAGAATCAACATTTCTGAGCTAAGCATGAGGTCTTTTGATACAACGGATGGCGCCAAACTTATAACAGACTGCAGAGCCTCTTCATAATTTTCTCGCTCGGCAAGCAAAAGTTGATATTGATTCTCGGCAATTTCTTGTTCTACTTTGGCAATTTCTCTGAGTATTTTCTTTTCTTCCGCTCTACTTTCGGTTCGCTCCAATTGCTGAGATAATTCGTCAGATTGTGATTTCAATGCTGCAATTTCAGTCGCTAATACAACGGCCTCCTCATTTTTCTCAGAGACAACAGCACGTTGAAGAACACCATTCGATGAAGGCACATTTTCTATCTGCTCATTGGTTTCTGGATTAGCGTTTGGGTTGATCGATTCTGTTGAGTTTTCTGGTTGATTTTCATTTGAAGCGATGTTGGATTCAGATTCTTCATTTTGATTTTCTAAAACCACATTCACACCATAAATCCAGATTTCCGTTCGTTTTCTTTCTTCGGCGATAACTTTGAGATATTCTGGATTTTCAGTGTGGCGTTCTTCTAGTTTCACCAATGCTCGCATGTAATCTTGAGCACGAAGTAAATCGTCGCTGGTGGCATTATTCACATCAATCAAGTCGATTTGTTGATCGAATTGTATTTTCAAAACAGAGATTTCAGACATGGCCAATAAAGCCTGATTTCTCACTACTTGTTCATTTTGGTTTGCTACGTTCTCAATTTCGTTGCTTTCATTAGGATTCTCAACTACGACAGCATTCTGACTCTCACTGGTAGGATCAAAAGGATTAGAATTGGCAGTGTTACTCTGATTTTCGACAACAGCTTCAGACAATTCTGTAATGTTATTTTCAGAGACAGAAGCCATTGTGGAGTACCGTTCAAATTCACGATCGATTGTTTCATTATCCTCAGAAATTTCTGATAATTTGTTTATTGTTTCAATTTGCGCTTCAATCAATTCAAGTTTAGTTTGCTCAAGTTTCAATCGCGTTTTAGGATCATTAGCTGGTGTATTTTGAAGATCTTTTTCTATTTCTCCAATCTCACGACTATTATTGTCTAAAGTTGCTCTAAAGTCAGTTCGAAGATTTTCGAAATAAACCAGTTGATTGTTGAGTTCAATTTCCTCTGGACTGAGTTCTTCCTGTTCATCGGGGTCGTCAATTTCATTAGGCGTATAAATTACAACTTCGGTTGGCACCACATTATTTTCTACTATATTTTGCGTGAGTTGATCCATTTTCTTGACCTCTTCAGTTCTCAATTGAGCGTTTAAAAGTCGCCAGTTATTGTTTATCAGAAGGAGCGTTGGATTGATTGTCAAGCTTTGTTGATAACCTTGATTTGCATTTTTTAGGGAGTCACGTTCGGCCAATAGATTCTCTGAATTTTTAGATTTTATTCGAATTTGAATTTCTAGAGCCTCTTGTTCTACTTGCAGTTCTTCAATTCTCAACAGAATGACGGGTTTGTCTTTTTTCTTCACCTTATCAAACTCGATATTCAAATTTGATATTTCAGTTTGGTTGGCTGCAATTTTAGACTTCAAAACATCAATTTCAGAAACATTTACATTGATTTGTGAGATGCGGTCGGCATTTTCATTGATTTTGATGGGTTGTGTTCGATCGAATACTTGAATTTTGTTAAAATTTTCAATCATATAAACCCGTTCTACGTCGGATAGGTCATTCAATAGAACTAAATCTTCCTTCTTTTCAATTCTCTGTATGCGCTTTAGAATCTGATCAGCTTGAGCAATATCATTTTGTAAATACGTTGCATTATCTTGATACGCATTTGAGAAATTCAAAGCAATTCTAGCTTCGCTCAGAGCTTCATTTCTCTCTAGATTTAAAATTTTAATTTCGCTGATTTCCTGCTCGATTAAACCTCCATTTTCTGCAATTTGGATTAATTGGTTAATTCTCTCTTCAGCCGACTGTGCGCGCTCAATAGACTCAGCTGCAAGAGCTAAAAACGTGAGTCGTTGTTCTTCATTGAGTCGAAAATTTTCTTTTAATCGATTCAAATCTTGGTTAGCGATTTGAGCCAATTCATTCGGATTGAATTTTTCAAGACCCAATTCATTAACGATTGAAGAATTGTCAGGCAAAATTATAGGGACTGTTTGCATTAAATCTTGAAGAGCATCGTTTGGCAGCAGTTCTGATTTGGCTAAAAATATGGCAGCCATGATGTCTGTGCGTTCCTCTTCAGAAAATTGGTAGTTCAAATCGAGTACAATGCGTATATTTGTACCTACACCTGCCTGCTCTTCTAAAAAGTTTAGTTTAAGCAATTGAGAATTATCAAGAAATGGCGCTTCAAAAGGTATGGTCTGTGCAGCCTTTGTTTTGTCAGTTTGAATGATAAATTCATAAGAACCGCCTCTTGGAAGAGAAAGCGAGAGTGAACCGTTGGATGAATTGGTTTTCACATTGTCGATAATTCGACCTGATGCCACATCCTTGATTTGAATATTAGCACTTTTGGAATTGGGATTTACGGTAGACAAGAAATTTCCTGCATAGAGTACGGCATTGCTACTGAACTTGTTCACCATTACGCGGTAGACATGAATTTTTCCACCTTCGCTTTGACGGGCAGAGGCAAAATAGGCATGTTTATACTCTTTGTCGACTACATAAAACAAATCATCGTCTGGTGAAGAAATAGCGAAATCAAGGTTTTCTATCAAGCCAAAAGAAGTTTTAGCTTGATTAAAAGGCACTCGAAAAATGTCATAACCACCCATACTGTTGTGGCCTTTGGACGAAAAATAGAGGTAAGTGCCGCTGGGGTCCAAATATGGGAAATCTTCATCGAGCGATGTATTCACTGCATTCGGCAAACGCACAGGGTCATCCCACTCTCCTTTTTTGTTGATTACGCGGTAATAGATATCCTTATTACCTTCATCGATTTCGCCAAAGCTTGAATAAAAAATAATATTGGCATCAGCGGCAATATGAACCGTGGGTTTGTGGCCTCTTTTTTTATCAATTTTAGATTGAAATTCTTCTGTAACTATGATTGTACCACCGATGTCTTTGAGGTTATAAAGTCTAAAAAAATCCTCGTAGGTACTCGATTTCCTTTCCTTCACGATAACATCGCTTACTCTCGACATGAGGCGTAATCCATTTTGACACATTTCAATTTGTCGGTCGACATCCTTTTTGAGAGCAGTTTTATCCTTTACCATACTTTTGTAAAGCTTGTAGGATCGAATCGCTTTATCAAAATAGTAATTCAAGTGGTATGCTCGTGCCAGAAAATAATACGCTTCAGGATCAATATTTTCGTCGCTCACTGCAAATTTCAAATATTTCAATGCTTCCGGTTTCTTTTCCGAGTTGAAAAGCATACAAGCCCCATATCGATAATTATAGAAATGATTTCTCGGCTCAAGAGACAGCAATTGCAAATATTTTGGCGTAGCTTCAATGTATTGCTCAGCGTTAAACAATGCATTTGCCTCTTTTGCCAATTTATCAGGAGTTTGCGCATAGGTCCATCCTGAGAACAACGATCCGAAAATCAGTATAAGAAGAAGATATTTTATTGTTTTAATCAAACTGATTTTCTAGCAAATTCTAATAATTAAGGTCTACGATAAGGATAGGTTTTGGTTTCAATTCCTTGCATCAATCGGGCAATATTTTTCTTATGCGCCAAAATGACTAAAATAGACATTCCGATAGAGAAAATCAAAATGGCTAAGGGCTGTCCAGGATACAAAAAGTATTGAATAATCGGAAAAAACAGCGCTGCGGTGATAGAGCCAAAGGAGACATAATTGAAACTAAACCAAATCAGAAGGAAAATCATCAAGCAAATAAGAGCAGAAACAGGTGCAATTGCGAGAATTACACCAAAAGACGTTGCTACTCCTTTACCACCGCGAAAGCCAACATAAACTGGGAAAACATGACCAACTACAGCAGCTACACCTCCAATAATTTTATGAATGGATGATATTTCCGAGTTCACCGAGCCCGCAATCATTCCAGCCAAAACAACTGCGCTTGCTCCTTTTACAACATCCACAGCGAAAACAAGACTTCCTGGCTTTTTTCCCAACACACGAAATGTATTTGTAGCCCCAGCATTTTTGCTTCCGTGTTCTCGGATATCAACATTAAAAAACATCTTTCCTACCCAGACAGAAGTAGGAATTGACCCCAAGAGGTAGCCGATAATTACACAAAAAAATATGGTCATTGTTTTAAGCGTATTAGTTGTCTGAACACCTGGTAATAAGCTGAATTGATTGAGACTTCATATTCAAATAATTTATCTTTTCGCTTGTCGGGTTTGATATCGTTAATTTTAGAGCGAGTATCTTGGTCGTTGGTAATGAACAATAATTTGCCTTCTTTTTTATTCATAGAATAATGGAAGAAATAATTGTTTGCACCGGGAATAAAGAAATAAATCCCAAATAAATCAACTCCCTTATCATTGCGATAAAAAGCCAACTCCATAGGCATCTGACGCATAACGGGCTGTCCGAAAAAGCTAACCAGAACTACATCTTCAGTAAAACTTGAAAAACCACTAAACTGAGGTAAACTATCGATAGAAAAGAGTCTGACATTGGTTAAAATCATTGTGTTCTCTAACTCAACTGGCATTTTCTTTACACTTCTTCGCAGCGCATATTCCGAGAAGAATTTATCGGTTAAGTCCTTATTGGACCAAGTATTGAAAGCTTGCTCCAGGGTAGTATTCAGCTTAAGATTATCCACATTCATACCACTTAGAGCTGGAATAATAGCTATTTTTTCGCCTAATTTCTCCAAAGTTGTTTGGTCGAAGAGCATATTCACCTTGATAGTCAAATTCATAGATACCTCTGCCGATATTGGTTCGTAGTTAATTACTCCAACAGCATCCAATACAACACCGGGGGTAGTGATTCCGAGATTTATCCTTCCATCTCCATTCAATCCACAAGTAGGCGTATGCAAAGCCAAGAACTCTCCCATTTCGCCTCTATTCGCCAATTTTTCTCGGGTAGAAATTCGATATTCTTGAGCCTCGTAGTTGTACTCTAAAAATCCTGTTGCAGAAATCAAATTTTGATCGTTAGGCGTTAAAAGTTCTGACATAAAAACAGGATACATTTTGGCTTGAGAGTCATCGGATAAGGTATTCCATGCAATTCCAGATACAATTTTTTTTCCGGAAGCAGAAATCATTGTATCAGCAATAGGAATCATCACATTCTTTGCATCCACATTACCTTCAAAAGCGAACCAATCAATTGTAAACTCGCTACAATCGTGCATGAGCTTTGTAAAACCTTTAAAATCTATTGTTGGTTCAGCTGCTTTTACGGTAAAATTGCCATAATAATGAAATCTTGGACTCAATTGGAAAGATGTAGAAGATGGAATTTGTCCCTCGGCTACAGTTTGAAATGAAGCATCGAGAGAAATATTTTTTAAAACAAACGTGGTGACATTTCCATCAATATCATGATATTCATATTCACCACTACCTCGATAGGCGCGTTTGCCTGAAATATTTACCGAAACTTTTTTAAACGTGTGATATTTGGTGATATAATTGGCAACAATGACCGCATTAGAAAGAGGATCAATAGCCGCTTTTTTGCGAATAATCAGTTTTTTACCCTCTGGATAAATTCGAGCATCCGCTACATCAAGATACTCAACATCAAAGCAGTACAAAGTTTTAGTTTTAAATTCGAAACGTGCTCTTAGCGAGCGAAAATCGAGAGAATCTTGTTTCACATTTGTGGAGAAAAAATTAGATTTGAGCAAGCCCATGTCATTGTCGATATTGATATCGCCTGTAGCCTGCGGATTCTTTTCAAGTTCTAATTCATCGACATCCATTATCCATGAAAACTTATCCATTCTACAAATAAATTGATTCACAGGAAATTCAATCGCTGATTCGCCAAAATTGGATACAAAATCGCCACGTCTGGTAGAAAAATCGACAATGCATTTTAAGTTTTCACTATCAAAAGCGAGTATTCCATCGTCAATTTCCATGGTATTTCTCAGCTTAAAATTTGACGTATCGGCAAGAATTTGCCATCGATTGGAGGTAAAATTCGGTGAAGTAAGCTGAGCGGTAGGCATTGTAAATTTACCCGAACCAGTAAAACCAGCAGGCCGCACGTATATCGTACCTACAAATTTGGCTTCACCGGCATAAAAATCAATTGGCTTTCTTCCAGATCTCGCTTTGAGGACCTGACTATTAGGAATGTACGTAATAAAAACTTCGTCTCCAATAACATCAGGCATTTGAATACCAATTTCGCGAGGATTGGTCACAAAGCGAGCCGCTCCAATGGTTGAGTCGGGCATAAATGTGAACAAGCCAATAGATTCTGCTATAGAAGTAACATATTCAATAGTTCCTTTACCTTGCAAACCGTTGCCGCTGAGCATAATTTGGTTGTTGTATTTAGAACCCGATCCATAAAAATCAAAACCTTCTTCTGGTGAATCCATGGAAAATCCGAGTGAGTAATCTGGCATTATTTTCAATTGTTGAGAAAATTTAGGGAAAATTCCACCAGTTATCATTTCACCTTGTAGTCGAAGGGCTTTCTCATTGAAAGAGAGCATAGAGTCAATTTCGAAAGGTTGAAGATCGAAATAGAAGCGTGTACTGTCGTAAGAACCTCGATGGATTGATCGGCTGTTGTAAAATACGCGTGTGCTTGTTCTTGATACGAGTTTAGGATAATCACCAAATTGTTTTTCTTTTGCGCCTGACTTGTTTTTGGGATGATCGATTAAAATTTCACCTTTAACCCCGGAAATATAGGATTGCGTGATAATTGGAGTTTTCCCATCTTCAGGTCGCATTGGATTCACCCGAATATAAGCGACTTCAGAGTTTCCAATTTGAATTAGGAATTTACTATAATCAAAGTAACCCTTGTCGACATTGACCTCTAGTTTTCCGGAATTCACCCAACCATCGAAAGCAAAATTCCTGTTTTTTTGAACGAGCACTTTCCAAGAATTGGGATAAATCTGAGTATTTCTCAGATTTGAAATCGGCACACTAAATACACCCCGAATTTCCAAGTCGAAATTCTTCAAATCTAGCACGGCGAATTCGGCATAAGACTTAAACAACTGATTGGCTTCGTTATACTGCTCCTGTACCCTTTGCAGATTTGGGTTAGCCGCTATTTCCTCTGGACTTTTTCCTTCAATTTTTCTTGGTCGAAAATCGCATTCAAAAATCATATTGTCATAATCTGCTTTGTTTGAACGGGCATTAACGAATTGACTTGTTTTACGCAATACATATACTTGTTTGTTTTCTGGGTCGTAAGTAATGAAGCCGTATCCAGAAAGTTCAAAAAGCAATGATTTTACTTGGTCAACTGTGCCGCCGAGTGCAGAAGCAGCTTCACCTTCAGTTAAGATATCCTGACCTTTTTTTTGCACGAATTTATACAAAGAAACAAGCGGATGCATAGATGCGTTGCCTCCAATTCGATCATAAAGCTGACCATTAAAATATTCACTTGATTCAAATTTCCCCATGCGTTGGTCGATAGCGGAACCCTCGGCCCATCTAAAGGCAAGTTGCTCCTCTTCTTGTTTCCAAACAATCCGATCTACATAAATATCTAAGTTGTGGAAACTAGAAAAAAATGGTGCCACCGCTTGCCCAGTTTTATCTCTAGCAAATTCTGTCTCCCCAGTTACTCTTCGAAAAGTGAAATTTGCGCCAACGTGATAAATACTGTCCGTGTCGCCGATTTTTAAAAAAATTCTAGCGTTGTCTGATTTCACAATTTTTTCATTAATATTGATTTCATTGGCGCTTATGTTATAAATCATTTTACCATTTTGGATATATTCCAATTTTGCTTTGGCTGATTCGGTGCCTACACCAACAAATGTATTCCCACGCATCGAAAAGCCCCCTTGATAGTTCATATTTGGGATAATATTGGGAATAGAAAGTCTTTTGTCAAAGGATTTAAATTGAGGATAAACTCGATCAATCTCTCTGGTGAAATTGGTTGTATAATCACTAAAACTACCTAGAATGGGTTGTTGAAAATAGGGTGTGTGGAACTGAACGGTATCACAGCTGTATTGCGCAATTCTTAGTCCAATTTCATAGCTTCTCAATTTGGCATAAGTTTCTTTTGCATTTAGTCCAACTTTTTCCCAGGTAACTATCCCACCTTTTCCTTTCCATTTTGCTTTTTCCAAATCGTAAGTGCCATCTGTTCTTTGAAGAGCTATACTATCAACAGCATCTTTTTGTTTTCCATTAGCAACACAGGTTAGATCAACATCTCTAAAATGAAAAATAAGACCTGATTTACCTTTTTCAAAACCATAATCTCCTTTGGTGCAAACCCAGTAAAAATTAGGAGATTTCCACAAGGTTCCATAATTGAAAAAGTCGTGCATCGATTCCATGAAATCTTTGGCTTGCTTCAAATTCGATCGATCGATGTATTCATCCACCAATTCATGCCAAATTAAATAATTCTTTTGTTCAACCGTATTTAATTCAACAGCATACATCGAACCCACATAATTCAAAACATCGGATGCAAGCATGTTTTTATCATTCATTTTATTGCATGTTTCAGACATGCGTAAAAATTTAGTCTGGATTATTTTCGACAGGATATACGGCTCAAAAACATCCATGAAGTCTTTGGCAATCTTGGCATTGTAGGTGAAGAGATAGCGCGACAAATCTTTAGCGAACTTTTCTCTATTGTTTGAGAAAGTTTGAGAAAAAAGCCCATTGAAAGCAAATATGCAAACAGCAAATACAACGACATTTCTCATATTGTAAAGTTTAATTCATCAGAAAAACAAAAACAAATTGTCACGAAAAATACACTTGTCTAAAAATCAGTTCTTAACCAACAACAAGCACGACCAATTATCTTCGCTGTAATTTTTAAGAAGTGCTAAGTTACAATTTTCGGCCAATTCGAGCAACTCTGAATTGTCTGAAGTAAAAAATCCGCTCAGCATAAGCTTGCCGTTAGATTCAAGACACGATGAATAGTTAAGGATGTCTGCTTTGAGCACATTTTTATTGATGTTTGCCAAAATCAGATCAAAGGACTTGCCGCTTATGTTGGCACTATTACCTAATTCAACCGTTATATGTTGGCAATTATTACGTCGAGTATTTTCGATAGCGTTTTCCACGGCCCACTCCTCAACGTCCACTGCCAAGATTTGAGCAGCACCCAATTGCTCGGCAAGAATAGCCAACACACCAGTACCACAACCCATATCGAGTACACGTTTTGGGATTTCCTTGAAGTCCAAAAGTGCTTTTGACATGAGCCGAGTTGTTTGATGATGCCCAGTACCAAAAGACATTTTTGGTTCAATAATTATTTTGAGCTGAGTTGCTTGAACATGAGTATGAAAGGGAGCAACGATGGCCAATTCTCCTCCAATGATTACGGGATCAAACGAACTTTCCCAAGAAGCATTCCAATTTTGGGCAGGAATCGTTCTTTTTTTATAGGATAGTTTCACATCATTAGGAGACACAGAAATTAAGGGCAATTCATCGAACAGAACTTGATCAAATAAATCCTCTTTTATGTATGCGGAAAATCCACGTTCCGTATCCACAAAACTCTCGAAATCTAATTCTGAAAGGTAGGCTGTTAGAATTTCCGACCATGGAGCTTTTGGTTGGAGATCAAATGTTATTTCGATATAATTCATTTTGCTGCGTTGATGATAGAAATAAAGTCTTCGGCTTTTAAAGACGCTCCGCCAATTAGACCGCCATCGATATCAGACATGGCAAACAAATCTGCTGCATTTGAAGTATTACAGCTACCTCCATACAAGATTGAAACTTGGTTGGCAAGAGATTCACCGTAAGTATTTTTTAACATAGAACGAATAAACACGTGCATTTCATTGGCTTGTTCTTTGCTAGCTGTTTTTCCAGTACCAATTGCCCAAACAGGTTCGTAAGCGATTATTACGTTGCTCATTTGTTCTTCACTAAGATGTAATAGAGAGTTTTGCAATTGTTCAAAAATAAAGTCGTTTTGTTTATTTTGATTTCTAACTTCTTCAGGCTCTCCACAACAAAAGAATACGATCATTTTATTTTGAATAGCAGCATCCACTTTCTTTTTTACGAAAAAATCATCTTCATAAAATAATACTCGACGCTCGGAATGACCAACAAGAACGGTATTTACCCGTAAATCAAGTAAATGGTTGATTGAGATTTCACCTGTAAAAGCACCCGACATAGCTGGATAGAAATTTTGAGCGCCTAAGTTTAGTAAGCCGTCGGTGTTGCTGGCTAATCGCAAAGCATCTAGATGAAGAGTTGGTGGAAATACGTAAATTTCAGCGTGCGACATATTCTCAGCGCTTAGCTCAACCTCACCAAATAAATGCAAGGCCTCTCTTTTGGTCAAATTCATTTTCCAATTTCCTGCGATAATTTTCTTTCTCATTCCAATCTCAATTTAGAACTAATTGTTTCAAATTTCGGCAGTCCGCGCAAAGGATATTTGGCAACAACCACACCTTTTTTCAAAACTAACAAACAAACATTTGATCTGCAAATTTTATAAATTTCTTGTCGATTCAATTTAAGATAAATCAAATTGAGTTTTGTTTTTTTAAATCGTTTTTCCCAATCTTCCGTATTCTCAAAGCCCATGGCAACAACATTCAAATCAACAGCAGTAATCTGCGCTGTAAGTTCCTGAATAGCTGCGAATTGTTCATTGGATATTAGATGAGCAAACTTGATTACCCAAATAAAAATCAAATCATCGTCTAAAATAGCTTTGCTCATATCCACAAACTCTACATCTGTATGGATTCCATTGAATTTCTCTATCACCAAATTGGTGTCTTTGAAAAGAAGGGTCGAAAATTCATCTGCACGCATCAATTGTTCTACACCGTTTTGTTTGTTATAAATCTTATGTAAGTTCTCGTAATGACTTGCCCTCACCTCCTCAATCAATGGGTGTTTTGATTGATTATTCAAAATTGCTGAACGTTGAAAAATTGGTTGAAAATAAGTAGCACCTCTCTTGTAAAACGGATTAACATTGTGCTCTATTGTCCTCAAAAAGATATAATTTGTGTCTTTTTGAGTCAAGGTATCCTGATTGTTTTGACCGTCGAGAAATAAGAATTTTCCATTCTCCTTGTTTTGAAAAACATAGACTTCCTTTTTCAAATCGTTTTCAGTAACATCGTGCAGTAAGGAATTTCCTATGGCATAAGGACGAAAATCAGTAAGTGGCTCAAAAGAAATGACATAATACAACAGGCCCGAAAGCAGCAAAGCGATGAACATAAGAGTGCCTAAACTCGACTTGAAAAAATTCATTCCAAAGCGACGCAAATTGGTTGCCAAATAGAGAACAAGACCAGACAGTAAAACGAGCCAAAACCAAGAACTCATGATGCCTTGAACAAGAATTGTAATCCAAACTAACACACCAAAAGCAGTGCTCTCGAAAGGCGAATTGGGTAGCATCGAGAATTGTGTGAAGACAAGAATTAGGGTGAGGAGCAACAGAATTATACCGGCTGAAAAAGCGACGTTTGCGGACATTTCAATCCCCAGAAATTCGTTGTGACTATCACCCAAAAAACCTGAATCGTTCATGCAAAATACTGGATTTTTATGAATATCTAAAACTTGATTTGACGAATTAATTGAAAGTTCATAAGTCAATTCAGATTTCACCTTGCAATCATAGTTATACCAAGAATTCAATACAAATACGGACATCAATCCAAGCGTCAACCAAATAGCCACTTTGTAAAAAATGTGGTACAAAAGCATTAGGGCAAGAAGAATTTCAGCCAAGGCAAGTACCACAACGATCTTAAAATTCCAAGAATTGAAATGTGCCAGCGAATAGCCTTCCCAACCCATCAATTCACCTATAAATGAAGCAAATGCGCCGTCATTGAAAATGTGATGAAGCGTTTCAGAAAAGCCAACAGGATCATTCAATTTTACAAAACCTGAAATCAAAAGTACCAGAGCCAAAGCATATCTACCAAAATAGCTATACATGTAAAAGCCTTTCAATACCACGAGCAATGAAAAAGAGACTATGAAAAGGGCTACACCGATAAAACTTTGCAGATTTGAAGATTCAGCAGTATCTAAAAATGACCTCAAAATAATTCCGGCGGCCACCAAATTAGTCAAAACTAAAATTGCGTTTAAAAGGACTGAGCGCCCCTCAAAGAGTATCTTTTTTGACTTTAGCGAGCTTCCTTTCACAACAATTTATTTATCAAAATCCAGTAATATCATTGCAAAAACAGCATAATTGAGCATATCATAATAATTGGCATCTATACCTTCAGAAACCAAAGTTTGTCCAGAATTATTCTCGATTTGTTTTGTTCTTAAAATTTTCATCAAAATTAAATCAGTAATGGACGACACGCGCATTGAACGCCAAGCTTCGCCGTAATCGTGATTTTTCATTTGCATCAATTCGCTGCTGTAGTTAGCATATTTGTCATACAAATCCATCACTTGTTGAATCGGCATTTGGTTCAATTTTTCGGTATCTGCACCGGCTTCCAAGGGCAATTCCAATTGGATAAGCGCCATAATACAATAGTTTACGATGGCCACAAAACCTTCTTCCAAGGTTTCATTCACTTTGGAAACGCCTGTTTCTTGTATCGTTCTGATGCGTTGCGCCTTGATAAAAATTTGGTCGGTTAATGAACTTGGGCGAAGTATCCGCCAAGCCGTGCCGTAGTCAGCTGATTTCTTCTCAAACAACTGTCGGGATTTTTCTATTACTTTCGCGTATTGTATGTCGGTTTCCAAAATATTGTTGCTGTGTTTAAGGGTGCCAAATTAATAATAAAATTGAGTTCAAGAACTATGAATTTTCAACACTTATTCTCGTTTGAAAGCCAAAAAATCATGGCAATAATCAATACGACACCCGATTCATTTTATCATCACAGTCGAAGCAATGACAATCGGATGCTACTTTCTAAAGTAGAGACAGCACTGAGCGAAGGAGCGGATTGGATTGATATTGGTGGTGTATCAACAAGACCTGGCGCCAAATTTGTTGATGTTCATGAGGAGAGAAAACGAGTAATTCCAGCTATTCAAAGTATCAAAAAGGCTTTTCCTGACACCATAATCAGTATTGATACTTTTCGGCACGAGATTGCCCGAGAGGCTGTTGAATTTGGAGCAAGCATTATCAATGACGTGTCTTTTGCTTCTGACCAATTATTGCTTGAATATTGTGCAGAAAATTTGATTCCCTATGTATTGATGCACATGCGCGGCACGCCAAACAACATGATGCAAAATACAGAATATCAAAATGTTGCACTTGAAGTATATACAGAATTGTACAACAAACTAAAACTGTTGAGAGAAATAGGTCTGACGCGTGTAATTGTTGACCCCGGATTTGGATTCAGCAAGACCTTAGACCAAAATTATGCTTTGCTCCGTGAATTTGAATTTTTTAAACAACTTCATGCTCCCCTGCTTGTTGGCGTGAGTCGAAAGTCGATGATTTATAATTTATTGAACACAGACAGCGAGCATGCGCTCAATGGAACATCAGTGTTGCACGCGCATGCGTTAAACAAAGGCGCAAATATTTTACGTGTCCATGATGTAAAAGAAGCTGTTGAAGTACGCGTGATTCATGAGCAATTGAATCAAAAATAATTCACTGATTTATATCGTTTGTCTACAAGCGATTTGATTATATCTTTGCGGAAAATTATCGACCATGATTATCGAAGTTCACAATATCAAATGCGGTGGATGCATGAATTCCATCAAGAAATCTATACAAGAAATCGAAGGCGTTCAAGATGTGCTTTTTGCGGAAGATAAGGAATCTGTGGAGATTGTAGGTGATGCCGACCGTCAAACCATCGTTGATTCCTTGGTAAAAATGGGTTACCCAGAAAAAGGGAACAACAATCTTATCGCCAAAACTAAATCTTTCGTGAGCTGCGCAGTTGGACGCATGAGCAGTGAAGCATAAGAGCTTTTGAATTCCATAGTTCACTTTCGACACTATGCAGGGCTAATTCGCTCGTTATCAACCATTCACAAAAAAAAACTTAAATATTGATTATTTTATAATCAATATTTATCTTATTAATTAATCATTTTATTACCTTTGATTAAAAAAGGAGCTTAATAAAAATGAATAATCGAGCCATTGTGCACATGGATTTAGATACATTTTTTGTGTCGTGCGAACGTCTATTAGACAGTCGTTTAGCTGGTTTACCTATTCTCATAGGTGGCACAAGCGATCGAGGTGTGGTGGCTTCATGCAGTTACGAAGCGCGGCGTTTTGGCGTCCATTCTGCCATGCCCATGAAATTGGCCAAGCAACTCTGTCCAGAAGCAATTATAATCAAAGGAAACAGCGGCACCTACACCAAGTATTCGCGTTTGGTTACCGAAGTGATTCAAGAGTATGCGCCACTTTACGAAAAGACCTCTATTGACGAGTTTTACTTGGATTTCACAGGTATGGAAAAGTTTTTCGGCACGTTAAAATATGCCCGAGAATTGCGTGAGCGAATCATCAAGGAAACCGGTTTGCCTATTTCCTTTGGTTTATCTGGAAACAAAACCGTTTCAAAAATTGCAACAGGAGAGGCCAAGCCCAACAATCAACTGCAAATTGATCGCGGCACAGAAAGAATGTTTCTGGCTCCCCTACCCGTAAAAAAAATCCCAATGGTAGGCGAAAAGACACAACAAACACTCTACGGCTTAGGCATTCGAAAAATCCATACACTACAAGAAATGCCTATGGAAATGATTGATGGCTTGTTGGGTAAAAACGGCGTAGCGATTTGGAAAAAAGCACAAGGCATTGACTTGAGTCCAGTGGTTCAACACAACGAACGTAAGTCAATTTCTACCGAGCGCACCTTTGACCGTGATACCATAGACGTCAAAAAACTACGCGCCATTTTGATTGCCATGACAGAAAATTTGGCTTTTCAATTGCGCCGTGGACAAAAAGTAAGTGGTTGTGTGACGATTAAACTACGCTACAGCGATTTTCAAACTCAAACCTTACAGCGAAAAATTAGTTACACCTCAGCCGACCACGAGTTGTTGCCTGTGGCATTAGAACTTTTCGACAAGCTTTATTCAAGGCGTGTTTTGATTCGGCTAATTGGCATTCGTTTCAGCGACTTAGTCAGTGGCAGTTACCAAATAAAACTCTTCGACGACTCCGAAAAAATGGTCAATCTGTATCAAGCCATGGACAATATTCGCAAACGTTTTGGCGACAGAGCCGTGCTCAGAGCTGCTGGCATGGATGCTAAAACGATTGGAAGATTTAATCCATTCAATGGAGAACCACCTCCACTTCTGGCGAATAGAAGGGTGTAAAAAATTGGTTGGCGGCCTGTCCGACTCTAGGCACGATAGAAAAATTGGCCGTTAGCTGAAATTAAACGAGCCTAAAACACCTAAAAAAACATGCTAAAAAATGTACGAAAATATAATTTTATAAGAAGATGCGGTCATCAATAGGATTTATCTGATTCGAGGAATGAAAGTGATATTGAACAACGACTTGGCGGAACTATACGAAGTTGAAACCAAGCAAATCAATGAACAAGTCAAAAGAAATCGAGATCTTTTTCCTGAAGATTTCATGTTTCAACGAAGTCAACGAGAATACGAAAACTTGAAGTCGCAAATTGCGACTTCAAGTTGGGGAGGCAGGCGTAAACTACCAGACGTATTTACTAAACATGGAGTTTTAATGCTTTCCAGCGCGCTGAATAGTTCAAAAGCCCGACAAGTAAATATAACCATTTTATGGGTTTTGAGCAGGATGTGTACAGCTATGTTGGACAATGAAGCTGTACTCAATAAAATCGAACTGTTAGAGAAACAAACGTTTCAAAATTCAGAAGACAATCAGTATGTATTTACAGTTATTAAAAAATTAATTCAAAAAGCACCTGAACCTAGAAAAAGAATGGGTTTTAAAGCATAGGAGCGAAAAGGGAAAAAATGATCAACACACATTCATGTTTCAGTTTGCGCTACGGGATTTTACAGCCCGAGTTACTCATTCCACTAATGAAGGAACTGGGCTACGAGTCTTTTGCGCTCACAGACATCAATACAACTTCCGCAATTTTACAAAGTTTGCGCATGGCCAAAGAACAGAAAATTCACCTAGCTGCTGGGGTAGATTTTAGAAATGAAATGGATTGTCTTTATGTATGTATCGCTAAAAATCACCGCGGTTTCCATGAGATGAATGTCTTTTTGACCAAACATTTATACAGTCAAATACCTTTTCCCGATGAAGCACCCTATCTGGCCAATTGCAGCGTCATTTATCCACAAAACAAAGTGCCCATAAGAATACTTCGAGACAACGAATTTGTTGGCATCTCAATATCTGATAAGAACAAAATCATTCGCCTAAAAAACGAGTCTTGGTATAAAAAATCGGTACTACTTGAATCCATGACCTTCAGAAATAAGCAAGATTTCAATACCCATCGTTTGTTGCGGGCCATTGACAACAACTGCTTACTTTCACTGTTAAAACCAAGCCAACAGGCATCAGAAAATGAAGTCTTCGTTGCAAAAGAAGTGCTCAGTGCGCATTTCAATAACGACCCCGAACTCATGCAGCGCACAAATACATTAATAGAAGAAGCCCACCTGCATTTTCAATTCGGAAACGAAGCCACATCACAAAATGTAATAAGCTATACAGGTAGCGTTCCTGATGATTTGGAATTGGTGAAACAACTAGCCTTAGATGGCGTAAAAAAACGTTTTCAAAAAATTACGCCAGACATCGAAAAACGCATCGACCACGAAATAGATTTGATTCATCAAAAAGGCTTTTTATCCTATTTTTTAATTACATGGGATATAGTGAATTATGCCCGATCGAAAGACTATTTTCACGTAGGAAGAGGCAGCGGAGCAAACAGTTTGGTGGCTTATCTGCTATACATCACCAATGTTGACCCCATGGCATTGGACTTATATTTCGAGCGTTTTATAAATTTATACCGATCCAGTCCACCCGACTTCGATATTGATTTTTCTTGGCGCGATCGCGACGATGTAATTCAATACATTTTCAATCGTTTTCCACAGTCCGCTTTGTTGGCCACTTACAACACTTTTCAATACAAAGCAGCGGTGCGCGAATTGGGTAAAGTGATGGGTATGCCAAAATCAGAAATAGATTTACTCACCACACGACAAAGCGAACCAAATGATCAAATTGCCAGCTTGGTGATGCGCTACAGCCAACGGCTATCTGGGCTGCCCAATCACCTAAGTATTCATGCCGGTGGAATTATCATCCCCGAAAAACCAATCACATGGTACACAGCCACCTTTCTGCCGCCAAAAGATTTCCCAACCACCCAATTTTCTATGCTCGAGGCTGAGGATGTGGGCCTGTACAAATTTGATATTCTGAGTCAACGTGGATTGAGTAAAATCAGCGATTGTATGGACATCATCAAGCAAAATCAGCCCGATAATCCGCCGCACGACATCCACGACGTGAAACATTTCATGCACGATGAAAAAGTGAAAAACATACTTCGAACTGGAGAAACAATTGGCTGTTTTTACGTGGAATCACCAGCCATGCGCAACCTCATCAAGAAGTTGGAAGTGGACGATTATTTGGGTTTGGTGGCTGCCAGTTCCATTATACGTCCTGGTGTTTCAGGTTCTGGTATGATGGACGAATACATTCAAAGGCATCGCGACCCCGAGCGCAGAAAAATAATACATCCTATAATGCAAGAAATTATGCCTGAAACTTATGGCGTAATGGTGTATCAAGAAGATGTGTTAAAAGTAGCTCATCATTTTGCAGGTCTTAATTTGGGTGAAGCCGATGTGCTGCGCAGAGCCATGTCGGGAAAATTCCGATCAAAAGCTGAATTTCAAAAGCTCAAAGAAACTTACTTCAACAAATGTTTAGAGCGCGGACACAGCGTGCAGATATCGCAAGAAGTGTGGAACCAAATTGAAAGTTTTGCAGGATACGCTTTTTCGAAAGGACACTCGGCTTCTTATGCCGTTGAGAGCTACCAATGCCTCTATCTCAAAGCCTACTACCCAATTGAATTTTTACTAGCTAGCTTAATCAATTTTGGCGGATTTTATAGCATAGAAACTTACATTCACGAAGCTAAACGCTCTGGTGCAATCATTGAAGCGCCTTGTGTGAATATAGGAAAACACAACAGCTGCATACGAGACAAAACGATATATTTAGGTTTTAATTTGGTAAAGGATATTGAAGATAAAGTGACTAAGCAAATCGAACAAGAACGCTTGAAAAACGGAAATTTTAAAGACTTGAATCATTTCTTGAAACGCGTTGAAATATCGTTGGAACAAATCAATATCCTGATTCGAATTGGTGCATTTCGCAGCTTTGGTTTGCAAAAAAAAGAACTGCTTTGGAAGGTTCAGTTTTATTTCCACGGCAAGAAAAAAACAACACCACAACTGCTCATATTCGACGAGAAACCTAAAGAATTCAAGTTACCTAAACTCAGCGAATTGTTTACAGAACAGGCCTTTGAAGAATTGGAACTACTTGGTTTTCCGCTTTGCAACCCCTTTGATTTGTTAAGAGAAAAAGCCCCGAGTGTGGTGCATCCTCATGAATATTTAGAAAAAAACAAAGGACTCAAAGTGCTCAGATACGGCTATTTAGTTACTGCCCGCCGTGTGAGAACCAAAAACAACGACAACATGTATTTTGGCATGTTCACCGACCAAGAAGGCAACTATTTCGACACGGTTCATTTCCCCGAATCGGCACACAAATTTCCTTTTCGCGGATCTGGTGTCTACCAGATTATCGGTGTAGTTTCAGAAACATATGGCGTTTATCACATTGAGGTTGGGGCGATGAACAAAATGGTGTATGTAGATGACCCGAGATATGCGGATGGGGAATGATTTTGATAAAGTTAAATACATATACATTAATAATCAAAGTCCTAGTGATGAAAAAGTTAAATTGATTCAATACATCTTTGATTATCTCTAAGAAGGAGAAAAGAAACATTTTGAAGAATTTGATTCACTTCTGAACAATCACACTTATTTAAAAATTAACAGGCTAAAAAGAACTAGTTAAAGGATAATATTAATCAAAATTTAGGCTTTCAATAGCAAAATTCACAAAACTTTCTCCATTCGCCAATGCTGAATTTCGCCAAAGAGCAAGTGTGATTTTTCGATGATCTTATAGCCTAATTTTTCATAAAAAGGTATGGCCATTTCACGAGCTTGCAACATGATTTTTTGAAAGCCCAAAGATTTAGCATAAGATTCAGCGGCATGCATCAATAATTTACCCGTACCTTTTCCCTGTTGGTTAGCCTCCACAGCCATGAAGCGCACTTGGGCAAAGTCATCGGATGCCAGAACATCCAATCGCACTACGCCAAGGATAGTATTTTCCTCAAAACAAGCCAAATGTATCTCGAAACTATCGGCTTCACTCCGTTCAGAGCCACGAGCTTGCTGCCAAGGTTCGCGCAACACACGGAAACGCAAATCGTAATAGGCGTTCCACTCTACCTCATTCTGTGGTGTCCTAATCTCCATTGCCACTTGAATTTTGAAATTTAAAAGCAATACTGGTGACCCGTTTGGTGATTTTATCGTTCATTTTTTCTGCGCGAACTAATTCTTGAGCCATCGGTTCTTTAAACAACTGCTTCAAATTTTTAATTTCAGCACATGGGATATGAAGGGCATGCATGTCTTCAAGCACATCACTTGTGTATAGTTTGGATAAAACAACTTGCAACAAATCCTGAAGCGCAGCTCGATTCTGCAAACGCAATTGGTTGTTAATGAATCGTTTGTCGATTGACAATTCAGAAACGCCCAAACATTTGGTCATGAGTTCAAAGTGTGTTTGACTGCCTATAGCAAAAGTGATCATTCGCTCGTCTTTAGTAGTAAAAATTTCTCCATAAGGAGCAATATTTGGGTGTAGCGAGCCCATTTTTTGAGGCACATGACGCTTCATCAAATAATTCGATGCCTGATTTACTAAACTGCTCACTGCAGCATCGAACAAAGAAACTGTAACCACCTTACCCTGCCCAGTTTTTGTGCGTTGCATTAAGGCCAAAAGAAGTCCTTCCTTCAATTGATGCGCCGCCAAAACATCGATAAGAGCAACAGGCATTTTCACAGGATTGCCATTGGGCTCGCCATTCATAGACATAAAACCAGTTTCAGCTTGTAAAATTAAATCGTACGCAACGCGGTCAGACTCTTCGCCAAAACCAGAAATTTTACCAATAATCAATTTTGGATTCAGTTGGTGTAAAGTATCATCAGCCAAGTTTAGCTTTTGTTGGTCACCATATTTGAAATTCATCAAAACGACATCTGCTGTACGAATCAATTCGAGCAAACGCTTGTGTCCAGTATCCGATTTGATGTCCAGAGCCAAATACTTTTTCTGGTAATTAACACTACAGAAATAGGCTGAAATAGGACTATCCACAGGTTCCAAAGGTAATTTCCAGGAGCGTGTAACATCAGGATTCTCGGGATTTTCAACCTTCACAACGTGTGCTCCCAATTCAGCAAAAAACATTCCCACATGAGGTCCAGCAAGCACTGTAGCCAATTCAACAACTTTTAAATCCTCGAGCATTATAAAACTTTTGGGCGAAGTTCGCGATTTTGGTGGATGAGTGATGAATTGAATGGAGGAAAATAAAGAAAATTACGATAAATAACGGTTAGCCTTGTGTAACGGTTAGAAAACAAAACAATATTCGTAACTAAAGTACAATTAAGTCTCAACAATCATCAAATCTACATCACAAAACATTTACGGGTGCCCTATTTGTATAATCATGAGTACAAACACCAAAACTTAAACCGATCATTCACACTAAGCCATCATTGTTTCAAAATATTGCTTCAAAACCTGCGCATTTGCAGAATTTGCAGAATTCACCTCCAACAATTTCGGGCGACCATTTTTTGAAGGTGTATAAAGCTGATTCAACATTTTATCGAAGCTTTTCAAATCTGACGCAAAAGCATATTCAACATTGAATGCCTTACACAAATGTTCTGCACAAAACGCCTGTTTCGCAACAAAAAACTCATCTCGAAACTCTGATGAATCAGGACCTGAAATGATTTCAAAGATTCCTCCGCCACCGTTGTGAATCAAAATAATACGTAAATTATCAGATAAATATTGATTCCATAGTGCATTCGAATCATAGAAAAAAGATACATCGCCAACAACAAGAGTATGCATTTTATCTTGTTGTTTGGCTGCTGCACCAGCCGCTGTGCTCACACATCCATCGATACCGCTTGTTCCTCTGTTGCCATAAACTTCAAGATTTCTCCGAGTTTGAAAAAGTTGAGCATACCGCGCAACAGAGCTATTGCCCACATGAAAAACAGAGCCTTCAGGGATTCGTTGAAGTATATTCTTCATCACCGATAAGTCGGAGTGAGGCGCTTGGTCCAAAAAAGCATGATGGTTAGTTTCCGATTCCAGAAAATTACTTCGCCATAAATTCCCATAGGATTCTGGCTTGGATTTAAAACTGACGAATTGTAAATTTAAGAACGAAATCTGCTCAAAAAACACATGGGCAGGCACAGCAACGCTAAAATCTAAGCGTTCATAGGTGTCCATTTCAGGAAAATTTTCACCAATTTTCCAAACAGATTTCAACTTAGACTTTCTCAAAAACGTTTTAATTTTTTTGGAGATGACTGCGTCTCCAAGCACTACCAACATTTCGGGTTGAAAACGCTGGTCGTTGTTGTCAAAAGAAGCAAGCATACGATCAATACAAGGAATCGCTCCATCCAATTCTAAGTTCGATATGTTTTCTATGAGAATAACCGTGTCTGCCTCGTTTGCGAAAGAAGAAAGCAACGCACTAAGCTGGTTTAGAGGTGTCATCTGCCCGACTAAAATCATGCGTTTTGTATATTTCAACCAAGATTTTTGAAACTGCGTCAAGTCGGCAGCAGAAATTATTGATTCTCTTTTCACCAAATTGTGAATTGGCAAATTCAATGACTGATGATCCACCAAGTCATATAGAGGTTCCTCGAAAGGCATGTTGATGTGCACGGGTCCAAAAAGCGCGTGGTGCAAGGCTGCCTGAATCTCAAAATTATAATTCATTTTTGTAGCTTCTGATTTTACTTCTGTATCAAAACTTACCTGATAATCAATGAAATTTGAGAAAACACCCGCTTGCCTTATAGTTTGGCCATCTCCCCTGTCAATCCATTCCAAAGGTCTATCAGCAGAAATTACCATAAAAGGAATTCGTTGATAATAGGCCTCCGCCACAGCTGGCGCATAATTTAACAAAGCACTTCCACTGGTGCACAAAACAGGTACAATTTTTCGCGAAACCAAAGCCATTCCTAAGGCATAAAATGCTGCACTCCGTTCATCATGAATGCAAACAGAGCGAAACTTGCCACTCCCAACCAAACCAATCACCATAGGAGCATTGCGTGAACCAGGAGAAAAAACCAAATCTTCCACACCTTGTTTGAGTAATGCATCTAATAAAATCTGAACGCCTATTTTGGATGTTATCTGTGTCATGAATAGAAAAAACAAATGAAGTGCAAAATAAGTTTAAAAGCTCGAATGGAGGCTAAACACAGTCAATAAAATCTTAATTTAATTTAACCACGAATGCATACGCTGTCGGAAAATCGATTTGATACTGATGTAAAAGGAATCAAGGTATTATTTACAGCATGGAACTAATTCCAATAGATTAGCTAAAAATTAGATCAAAAACCTCCCAAGTGCCTCAGACTTTCTTTCAGTTTCCTCCCATTCATTTTCAGGAAAAGACTCTTGCGTGATTCCGCCTCCCACAAACAAACATGCTTGATTTTGGAACACTTGCATACAGCGAAGGTTAACGAATAGGCGTTGGCCATCTTGGTCAAATCGACCGATGATTCCTGTGTAAAGTGTACGTGCATGAGCTTCATGTTTTTCATAAAGCATTCTCGCCTCTTGCTTTGGAACACCACAAACCGCTGGTGTAGGGTGCAATTCTTTCACAAAAGACCAAGTTTTATCACTAGGCAAATCAAACACAAAATCCGTTCGAAGGTGTTTTACTGGACCAACAATATGTTCATAGCTATCAGTTTTGTGAATTAAACGTCCATTTTCTTCAATTATTTGTTGCAAATAATCAGAAACATACTGCTGTTCATCTCGTTCTTTATCTGTCCAAAATTGACCCACAGAATCAGCAGAAAGAGTGCCTGCTAATGCCATACTTTCAAAGCCCTGCTCATTACTTTGTATTAAAATCTCTGGTGTTGACCCCATCCAAAAACCAAAACGCTTAGAATATAAGGCATAATTGAGATTTTTGGGATAGGTCTCAATCAACTGTTCCAATAAAAGCACAAAGAATGTTGGGTTCCAAGTCGTTATTTTTTGTCTTGAAAAAACAACTTTATCAACATTATTTTGACGCATTTCAGCAATCAACGCGCTACACGAAAGCATATATTCTTCCTTCTTAACAGCACTATTAATGTTATCCAAATCTTGAAAATTCAATTCAGATATCGGTGCTTCCATATTGGTTTCGAACACCAAAATCTCGCTAGCATGGGCATCTGAAATCACAAAACCATTTGGTACAGAACCGTCAATCAATTGTTTCCAATAACCAACAAAAGAGCAAGTAGATTCATTCGGAAAGTGATACGACAAAAATTCTTGCATCCTGTATAAGTTGATTGGCAAATTTAACGACTACTTTATTGTATGAACCAAAAGACTATCGATTGTTTGTAGATACAATTTCTCTTTGACCATCTGAAAACGATTTAATGCTGAAATATTTAATGGTATCGTAAACTGCATTCTGCTTTTCAAATTGAAAATACGAAACTCATTTTTAAGGATGTAAAACAAATTGTTTTCGTCAACATCAATCCATTCTACACCATCTATCCTAGCAAAATCGATGAGTGAGCCAAACATATCAAAAACATAGACCCCTTGAAATTCATCAACCACGTAGAGTTTCCCCAATCTCTCAAGCATCTGCACAGGATTTTTGAGTCCAATAAGACCATTCAAATTATCAGTTTCTAGTGTTCTTTTTCCCTCGCTATTGAAAAGAATAAGCTTGGAATTGTCTTGGTCAAAAACCCAGAAACGATCGAACTGCAAAGAATAACAAACCAAAGTGGCATAAGAAATATCCAAATCGCTCAGTCGCGTTTTTTGCTGATAAGGCGTAAAAGTATTGTCGAAAAAACCAATCAACTGTTGTTCTCGAAAAAACACCAAATACTTCATTGGGTTGATTAAGTCCATATCGGTTATTTCACCAAACGCTTTTACACTTTGTTGAAACATTAAATTACCCGTGGTGTCCATTTTATAAACAACATCTTTCGCAAACCAAATCGTATAGCCCAAAGGATCTACACGAAAATTTGAGGATTTTGCCGGAACAGAGCGTTCCAGAACCAAGCTTACCTGTCCAAAGATTGGAAGCAATAAACCCGCAAAGGCAAAAATCAAGAACGCTCGTATGCACATACTCTGAGTATTTCTTCAATAATTTTTCTTTCATTAGACAACCTGGGCACTTTGTGTTGACCGCCTAATTTCCCTTTTGACTTCAACCAGTGTTCAAAACTACCCTTGGGTAGAACCCTAATTACAGGTAGTTTCAAAGCAATGTCTGCTGTTCGTTTCGCCTCATAATCACTATTCAGTTGCTTGAGCTCGTGGTCCAACCTGAGCGCAAATGCTTCCATTGAACTAGGCTCAAACTCAAACTCAACTAACCACTCATGCCCACCGCCATTTCCATTCTCCATAAACACAGGTGCTGCAGAATAATCTCTAATTTGTGCGCCGGTATGTTGGCAAGCCAAAGCAATCGCTTGATCCGTGTTGGCAACTATCAATTCTTCTCCAAAAGCATTGATAAATTGAGTTGTTCTACCCGTGATTTCTATCCGATAGGGTGATAACTCAGTAAACTTAATGGTGTCACCTACTATATAACGCCAAAGACCTCCATTGGTAGATATGACTAGAGCATAACTCACACCTACTTCTACTTCACTCAAAGACAATACTTCTTTGGAATTCAAGCCATCAAAAGAACGCATGGGGATGAATTCAAAAAAGATACCGTAATCGAGCATGAGCAATAAATTCGTTGAATTTGCCTGATCTTGAATTCCAAATAAACCTTCAGAAGCGTTATAACTTTCGATATAATTCATGCGACCCGGCAACATCTTTTGAAATGCTGCTCGATAAGGCTCAAACTTCACTCCACCATGCATAAAGCACTCCAAATTTGGCCAAACTTCATGAATATTTTGCTTGCCTGTGATTTCCAATATTTTGTTAAATATTACCAAAGTCCAACTTGGCACCCCAGTTACTAAACACACGTCATCATGAATAGTGTTTTTAGCAATTTCAATGACCTTTTCTTCCCAATTATCCATCATCGCTACGTCCATAGAGGGAATGCGCTTGTACTCCGCCCAAAAAGGTAAATTCTTTACAATAATTGCAGACAAATCCCCAAAATAACTATCCTCGCCAATGCTGCGTGGCGTAGAACTCCCACCAATTACAAGATGCTTTCCTCCATACAAATTGGCGTCGGAATAATTATTACAATAAATACTCAACAAATCTTTTCCGCCTTTATAATGACAATCTTGTAAAGATTCTACAGAAACAGGAATGAACTTACTTTTATCTGATGTAGTTCCAGATGATTTGGCAAACCATTTCACTTCAGAGTTCCACAGCACATTGGGCTCACCAGCAATCATCCGATCGATGTAAGGTTTTAAGGAGTTGTAATCTTGAAGAGGGACATTATCACGAAAATCGGCATAAGATGTAATAGCGCTGAAGCAATTTTCTTTACCCCATACTGTTTCACTTGCAGATTCAATTAAACACCAAAACCATTCCTCCTGAACTTCAAGGGGATACTGTTTAAACAAATCAATTTGATGAATGCGCTTTTTAATTATCCACGAAAAAATTGCATTCATTGCCATGGAATTACGTTTTAGTCGTTATTTATCGTTGACTCCTAGCGCTTGGTAAATATAACTCAAGCGTTGATCTCCAATGAGTAAAATGATTTCCGAACCATTTTCTTTGGTGTATGCAAAATCACTGATATCTACCAAAATTTCTTCTCGAATGATAGATCTACACTCATCTCCATTGGCATTGTGAGTAATAACAATTGGTCTTTGTGCTGGTAGACTTTTCAAAATTGCTTTTGAACCTAAAATTTTAAATTCGTGTGGTTTGCAACCACCGCTATATTCTGCGGTTATATGCAATTTATTCATGTCATCAACATGCACATCAATCAATGTGAAGGCATCTGAAGGCATTTCCGCAGTTAGCTCTGCAAGCATTACCCAAACTGTTGAACCTTTTTCGGTAGTATATTTATTAGTCTGCTCCACGGCTTGCTCTGGATTTTGCTTCTTCTTTTTTCTGTTTCCACAAGCGCTAATTAAAGCAAGCAACAAAATTGCAAAGGTGATTAAAGTAATTCTCATGATTCAATAGTTATTTGTAATGCAAGTTCATAGACAAACATCGAACCAAAAGTAACAAAAAGAATGAAAATGAACGCATGGTCTACCCCAAGTATATCAACTTTTTCAGAATAAAGAAAAACTTTCGCTACTTTTTCCTGAAGTAAAGACGCAAAGGAACGCCATGGAAGTCCCAATTTTCGCGTATTCTATTGTCCAAATATCTTTTGTAAGATTCTTGGATATATTGAGGCATATTACAAAAAAAGGCAAAAGCTGGCGCATGGGTAGGCAATTGCTGCACATATTTAATTTTTATTTGCTTGCCCTTAAGCATAGGAGGTGGATTTTGCGCAATAATATCCTGCATCACTTTGTTTAATTCACTTGTTGGGATTTTCTGAATCCTTCTTTGATAAACCATCATGGCAGCTTCTAGCGTTTTTAGAATGCGTTGCTTGCTGATGGTTGAAGTAAACACGATTGGAACGTCGTTGAAGGGAGCCAAAGAAGCGCGCAATTCATCTTCATATGCTTTCATTGTGTTGGTTTCTTTTTCCAATAAATCCCATTTATTTACTGCAACAACTACACCTTTATGGTTTTTTTCTGCGATGTAAAAAATACTCAAATCTTGTTTTTGCACACCTTCTGTTGCATCAAGCATCACGATACACACATCAGAATTTTCAATGGCGCGCACCGAGCGCAAAACAGAATAGTATTCAATATCTTCGTGCACTTTACTGCGCTTGCGAATACCTGCTGTATCTACCAAAATAAAATCAAAACCGAAGGCGTTGTAGTGCGTGTCAATGGCATCGCGCGTTGTGCCAGAAATCGGTGTAACTATGTTTCTCTCTTGTCCTGTTAATGCATTTACCATTGACGACTTGCCCACATTAGGTTTACCAACAACGGCGATTCTAGGCAATTCAGAAGGCTCCTCTTCATCAGGATTAAAATGCTTTACCAAATCGTCCAAGAGTTCACCTGTTCCGTGTCCGTTAATAGCCGACATATCGTACACATCACCCAAACCTAAACTGTAAAACTCTGAAGACAAACCAATTCGCTGCATGTTGTCTACCTTATTGGCAACAATGTAAATTGGTTTTTTTGTTCGACGCAACATTTCTGTTACACGATCATCCAAATCCGTTACCCCGACAGTTACATCCAAAACAAACAAGATTACATTAGCTTCTTGGATTGCAATTTCGACTTGTTTGCGAATTTCAGCCTCAAAAATATCATCCGAACCTTGCACATACCCTCCTGTGTCAATTACAGAAAAAGGCACACCATTCCATTCTCCACGACCATAAATTCTGTCGCGCGTAACACCGCTAATTTCTTTTACGATAGCTTGATTTGATTCGGTAAGTCGGTTGAATAAAGTCGATTTACCCACGTTTGGGCGACCAACAATTGCGATTATATTACTACTCATGATTTATATCCGTATTTTTTCAATTTGCCATCGGTGCTGCGCCAGTCCTTATCTACTTTTACAAACAATTCCAAATACAATCTTTTCCCTATAAAATCCTCTATTTCCAAACGTGCTTCTTTGCCAATTTTAGTGAGCATAGCGCCTTTGTGGCCAATAACAATACCCTTTTGAGAATCGCGTTCTACAATAATTTGAGCGCGAATATGAGCCAAGTTGTCGTCTTCCTGAAAAGTTTCAATTTCTACTTGACAAGCATATGGAACTTCTTTTTGCATGTTCAAGAAAATTTTCTCACGAATGATTTCAGAAACGAAAAAGCGCAGTGGTCGATCGCTCATATCTTCTTTATCGAAATACGGCGGCGATTCTGGTAAAAGCTCCAAAATCTTTTCAAACACAACGTCCAAATTAAATCCATGTAATGCAGAAACAGGCAAAATCATGGCATTAGGTAATTTCTCTTTCCAATAATCGCTGCGTTCCATCACACGTTCTTGCGTACCTAAATCAATTTTATTGATCAAGCAAAGTACAGGAACTTCCAATTTTGCGATGCGCTCCAAGGTAGCTTGGTGGTTCATTTCATTTTCGAAAATATCCGTTATAAATAAAAGTATATCAGCATCTTTAAGCGAAGTGTCTACGAAAACCATCATGGCTTCGTGCAATTTATAGGCAGCATTCACCACGCCAGGCGTATCAGAAAATACGATTTGATAATCTTCATGATTTACCAAACCATGTATGCGATGACGCGTAGTTTGAGCCTTTGACGTAACGATCGATAATTTTTCGCCCATCATAGCATTTACCAAAGTAGATTTACCCACATTGGGGCTTCCCACGATGTTGACAAATCCTGCTTTATGTTTATTTGTTCCTTCCATTGCGGCGGCAAAGGTAGGCATTTTTTAAGCATCTCTCTTTAAAATCAATAAGGAATAGTGTTGATTACTTCTATTCTTTTGCGATACAAGCACCTGATTTTCAAAGAATTTATAAAGTTTGTGGTTTTATTATCAAATTTCTCAAGTTTTCATCTCATTTTTAGAGGAAAACAGATGTAAGGAATATATTTTACACAACTTCATCTTTAAAATCGTTGAGCTTTGTGCAGCTTACTACTCGAAAGTAAAAATAAAATAAGCGCTTTAAGAAAACCAGGTTCTTCACAATGCCGCAAAAGTTATACCGAAATGAAAAGAAAAAGCCCTCAAATCACATGATTGAGGGCTTTCGAGCATTAAAGATGCTCTAATCGTGATCCCGCTGGGATTCGAACCCAGGGCCCATACATTAAAAGTGTATTGCTCTACCAGCTGAGCTACGGAATCAATCAAAAAATACTATAAAATGCAAATCGTGTTTTGCGGGTGCAAAGATAGACACAATATTCGTTTGCACAAGTATTTGCGCTAATAAAATAAAAAAAAGTGCCAAATCTCTGATAATCAGGTGATGAAATTACAACAAACTCCGAAATGTAATTTTGTTGTAATTTCGTTGCATGTTGGAGCAAAAAAAGCATCTCATATTAATCGGATTCATGGGTAGTGGAAAAACCACTTTGGGCAAGCGCTTGGCAAATCAATTGAAGATGCCATTTGTAGATTCAGACGACTCAATAGAAAAGCGCACCGGGATAAAAATTGAGCAAATATTCGAAACGCATGGAGAATCGTTTTTCAGAGAACTAGAGAAGAAATGGCTATTAACGCTAGGCAATCTTCAACCATCTGTGATTGCAACAGGTGGCGGACTGCCCTGCTTTGATAGAAATTTGGAGGCTTTAAAAGAAAGCGGTAAGGTATTTTATTTGCAAAGACCAGCGCGAGAATTAGCGCAAAGATTGTCGGTCTCAAAAACAAATAGACCCCTTATACTAAATCTGACATCTGAGGAATTAGTTCAGTTCATAGAAGAGAAAATTATAGAACGGGAAGTTTTTTACCTTCAAGCTGATTTTATTTTAGACAGGGATGAACAAATGCCAAATGTTATTAAGAAGATTTTTACGAATCAAGATTAAAATAAGTAAACATTAAAGAAAAAACTATTCTGAATTTAATAGTGGTTCAAGCTGCATTTGGTAAAAAAACTTAAACCAGAGATTAATCCACTTTTAGTACTCCCCATCATTGAAGTAAATGCCTAAATTCGCGCTTTAAAATTCAGGATTTGAAAAAAATTGCACTAGTAGGCAACCCAAATTGCGGCAAAACAAGTATTTTTAATTTGCTCACCGGACTCAACCAAAAAGTTGGGAATTATCCAGGTGTTACAGTTGACAAGCGCTCAGGGAAATATACTTCTTCTAATGGAGAATCTACAGAAATTATTGATTTACCGGGCACCTACAGCCTTTCTTCAAACAGTATCGATGAAGAGCTTGTGCAAAAAATCTTACTGAATCCTGACAACACAGATTATCCTGATGGTCTATTAATGGTAGTAGATGCTACTAATTTGCAGCGAAATTTATTCCTTGCCTCTCAGATTTACGACTTAGAAATACCCATGATATTGGTTGTAAATATGATCGATGTGATTGACAAGATTGGTGAGGCCATCGATTTGAACGAATTATCTAGTGCCTTTGCGTGTCAAACAATTGCTATCAGTGCTAAAACAAAACATGGCTTAGATGAACTTCGTGAAAATATTAATAATTTCGAATTTCAAAAAATCGCTAGAAGTCCGTTTCTCGCCTTAGAGGAATTGTGCGTTTTAGAGCCCGATGTACCATTACTTTTACCTAATCAGAACAATTACCAGCGCTTCAAGATTTTGAACCAAATAGGTAAAATAAATTGGATTCCCAATAAAGAAAAACTCGAAAACCTCATTCAAAACAGAGCCTCAGGTTTTGCTCTAGAAATACAAGAAATTAATGCACGCTATCAAAAAATAAGTGCATTGATTAATAAAATTAAGCCTCAAAAAAATATAAAAATTGGACTAACTTCGACACAAAAGATTGACAAAATTGTCTTGCATCCTTTTTTTGGATTGCTCACTTTTTTGGCCACATTTTTTATTTTATTTCAAGCAATTTTCACCTTATCCGCATATCCTATGAATTGGATTGACAGCGGAATAGCCTGGTTTGGCAGTCAAATTGCCACACTTTTGCCAGAAGGATTATTCAACGACTTTTTAGTAAATGGCGTAATCACTGGCGTAGGAGGAGTTCTAGTATTTTTACCACAAATCATGTTGCTTTTTGGCATGATTACTTTGCTCGAAGACACAGGATATCTAGCACGAATCAGTCACATGTCTGATGGATTGCTCAAAAAATTTGGTATGAATGGCAAATCAGTTGTTCCATTGGTTTCAGGATTCGCATGCGCCATCCCAGCTATTATGGCAGCCCGTACCATTGAGAATAAAAAAGAGCGGCTAATTACTATATTCATTACCCCCTTGATGAGTTGTTCGGCAAGATTACCAGTTTATGTTTTTCTCGTTTCATTTATTGTTCCCAATGAAACAATTTTAGGTATTTTTAATTTTCAGGGGCTCATGATGATGGCTCTGTATCTTTTGGGATTGGCGGTAAGTTTTATTGTTGCTCTAATTATTAATTTCTTCCTTAAATCAAAAGAACAAAGCACATTTATTCTAGAATTGCCCAACTACAAAAAGCCTGCTCTTCAAAACATGATGAATTCAATGCTCAACAAAGGAGGCACCTTTGTTAAACAAGCAGGAAAAGTCATTTTGATTGCTGCAATTGCAATTTGGGCTTTAGGAAATGTGGTTCCAGAAACTGAGAAACAGCGTATTGCTTCTAAATACGACTCAAATATCGCTCAGGCCAATAAAGAGGATAAATTGCTCTTAGAATCTCAAAAAAAATCAGAATTGCTCGAATACTCATATTTGGGTTCGATTGGAAAAACAATAGAGCCTGTGATTCGTCCTTTGGGCTTCGATTGGAAAATTGGAATTGCAATAGCTGCAAGTTTTGCTGCACGCGAAGTCTTTGTGGGCACCATGGCAACGATTTATGCCGTTGAAGACAATGCTGAAAGTCAACGCGGATTAAAAGCCATAACGTTTAGCTACCCAGTTGCATTTTCCTTACTCATTTTCTATGTGTTTGCGCTTCAATGTATGAGTACAATTGCCATAGTAAGGCAAGAAACGGGTGGATGGAAATGGCCTTTCCTTCAATTTGTATCGTTTACAGGTTTGGCCTATTTCGCAGCATGGCTTACTTTTATTTTAGCCTCCTAAGTCAAAACTGTGTTGCCTTGCAAGCCGCCAGTATGGATAAATAAAATTTTGCTGTTTTTTTTAAATTGACCACTCTGAATCATCTGAAACAATCCATAAAATGCTTTGGCTGTGTAAACTTGGTCCAACGGTAAATTAAACTCGTTTTTCACAAACTTCATAAATTCGATAAGGATGGGCGTATGTTTTCCGTACCCACCAAAAACATTTTCGTCATACACTTTTAAGCGCGACATACATGCATGCGTAAATTCCGCATTGTGGAATCCAAAATTCAATTTCCTTTCGATTCCTAACGCCATAAAATCACCTTTCAAGGCAGAAAAAACGTGAAGATTCATGTGCTCGGGCATTCCAGACAACAATCCTGCTGCGGTGGTTCCCGTTCCAGCGGCCACAACAACATCTGTAAAATCCTTAGGAAGTTCGGCCCAAAGTTCTTGACATCCTGAAAGTCCATAAAAATTCGCGCCGCCTTCAGGAACAATAAAACTATTAGGGAAGTCGATATGCAATTGTTCAATGTATGACTTATCATCACGCATCTGATACTCATCACGCGAAACAAAAATCATTTTCATGCCGAATTCATGACACAAGCGCAAAGTAGAATTTGAAGAAGGATTAAGTTCATCACCACGCACAATTCCAACAGACTGAATATAAGACAACTGACATGCCTTAGCCGTTGCGACCAAGTGGTTGGAATAGGCGCCACCAAAAGTGACTAAAGTTTCATTTCGATTGGCTTGTGCTGCAAGTATATTGTATTTCAACTTCCGCCATTTGTTGCCAGAAACCAAATCATCTATCAAATCGTCGCGCTTCACAAAAACAGAAAGATCTTGAAGTAAACAATTAGTCTGGTCAAGTTGTTGAAGTTTAGATTTCTGTGTATCGAGCATGGATTTGTACTAATTTCGTCGCCAAATGACTGATGATTATTTTGAAAATTCCAGACGCAAACCGCTCGAAAAAGAAGACTATTACATGTCTCCCTTGGGTTATGTCGTGTTTACTGAAAAATACCATCTGAAACGTGGCTATTGTTGTAAAAGTGGATGTAAACATTGTCCTTTTGGATATGACAAAAAAACTGGAACTATAAAAAAGCGTATTTAAAGAATTCCTTTTTCTGGGTATTTCCCTTTAAATTGGCGATAAAAAGCCTTAATTTCGTGAATATCTTTTTCTGCATCACCAGATGGTATGAAAGCATGTGAAATACCGCCGATTTTTCGTTCATAGTCTAGATAACCCAAAAGAATCGGAACTTGTGCTTTTTCTGATAGGTAATAAAATCCTCGTTTCCAATGGTCATTGTATGAACGTGTGCCCTCTGGGGTAAACATAACGCAAAGCTTCTCGTTCTGATCAAATAAATCAGCAATGGTTTGTGTCACATTTTTCGGCCCGCCTTTTCTATTGACAGGTATTCCACCCATTTTTTTGAGAAACCAACCAATTGGAAAAAAGAAAGCTTCCTTTTTAATTAACATTTTTACGTCAACACCATAACACAGCATGGCCAATTTCCCATAAAAAAAATCCCAATTGCTTGTGTGCGGAGCGCAAACTAAAACACATCGCTCAACACCATCGGGCAAATTATAGTCAATCTTCCATCCCATAACTCGAAACAACAATCTACTGAAACCCTTCATTTTATAAATTTTAATGCAAAGTTAATGATTCCAAAAAAATGAACGCTAAAAATAACATTGACTGTATCTTAGGCACAGTAATTGTTTCTAATTTTACCAAATTATATTTATACGAAATTTCACCTTATGAAATACTTCTCTTTATTAGCTTTTGTATTTGTAACATCTCTTGGTTGTTCGCAAAATAACACAAGTAAATTCGAAATGGCCTGTATCGGATTTTATAATGTTGAAAATTTGTTCGATACCATAAATACAACGAATGTAAACGATGAGGAATTCACACCAAAAGGCTCAAACAAGTGGAATTCAAGCAAATATAACGAAAAACTTGACCGTTTGGCAGAAGTAATTTCATTGATGGGATCAGAGTTTACATCAGACGGGCCTGCAATTTTGGGCTTAGCTGAAGTTGAAAACCACGACGTTGTTTACGATTTGACTCAACATGCACGTATCAAAAATAGAGGGTATAAAATTGTGCACTATGATTCGCCCGACAAACGTGGTATTGATGTGGCTCTAATTTATCAACCCAAATATTTTCAGGTAAATTCGAGCAGCACACATACCTTAAAAATTCCTGGAAATGACAATTTTTACACCAGAGATATGCTTTTGGTCTCAGGCACATTTATGGGAGAACGCATGCACATCATGGTTGCACATTGGCCTTCAAGACGCGGTGGCGAAAAAAGGTCTTCCCCACTAAGAGAAGCTGCTGGATTACTTGCTAAATCTATTATAGACTCGATTTCTCTTGCCGAAGGAAGTGCTGCGAAAGTGATTTTCATGGGAGATTTAAATGATGATCCTGTAAATAAAAGTGTCAAGGTGAATATGAATTCCAAAGGGAGCATTGAAAAATTAACTGTTGGCGGATTATTCAACCCCTTTGAAGACTTATTCAAAAAAGGAATTGGTACTTTAGCATGGCAGGACGCGTGGAACTTATTCGACCAAATCATCATGACGCCAGCCTTTGTGCTCGAAAGTGAAGGCTTCTTTTTCCATAAAGCAGTGGTATTCAACAAGGCATTCTTGATGCAAAAAGAAGGTCGTTTCAAAGGCTATCCATGGAGAAGCTTTGCAGGTGGGTCATATCTTGGGGGCTATTCCGACCACTTCCCAACTTACATAGCGCTGAAACGTAAAATAGCAAAATAGCAAAAAATATAAAACTGCTTTAATTCTGAATATTCAGAATAGAATTACCATTAAACATTATGCGGTAGCCCCGCAAGCCCCATTCGGCCGGTCCCTGAATCAGTGAACCATCGAAAAGCGAAAATTTAGATTCGGTGCATAAATCAAGCAGTATCAACAAATTGTCGGGGTCAATATATAATGGTCCACAAGTATCGCTACCTGACGCTGTAGACATGCGATCGAAAGCCACAAATTCATCCATTGAACGTCTGTATACAACAAGACCCTTTACGCCCACATTGTCAACATAGGCATAGCCGCCAATAGACTGCAAGCCAGAATACGTAGGTAAATTGAAATCGATATTGATGTTGAAAGGAATATCTGGAACTGGATGTAAATTACGTTTACAAGCTGACGAAGTGAATAAAATAAAAAATACCAAAGCTACTGTTCTGAACATAAGGCTATAACGAATATATGGTTAAAATATTGCTTGCAAAAATAGATAAAACATCAAAGCGACATCAGCTGTTTGAACTTAATAGCCTGACGGCGAGAAACTTCAATTTCATTTCCATCAACAAGAGTAAGCATAAAACCACCATTGAACCAAGATTCTACTTTATTCACATAATCTAAATTTACGATGTGTTTTCTGTTGGCTCTAAAAAATTTTTTTGAATCCAAACGCTCCTCAATCAAATTCAACGACTTGAGCAGCAATGGTTTATATTCTTTAAAGAAAATGCGAACGTAATTTCCGTATGACTCAAACAAGTGTACATCTCTGAGTTGAACAAACCAACATTTCTCACCATCTCTAATAAAAATGCTGTCATTTGTAGAAAGTGTATCTTCTCTAGTTTCACTTTCGTTTTCGTTTGTCGACGGTCGCCCTTTAACTAATTTCCTCAACCGTTCAACTACCCGGTCTAGTCTTTCCTTATCGATAGGCTTAAGCAAATAATCGAGTGCATTTACTTGAAAAGCCTTGAGTGCAAATTCATCATATGCGGTGACAAACACCACTTCAAAAGGGCAAGAATCTAACGCATCCAAAAACTGAAAACCATTTTTCTCAGGCATTTGAATATCTAAAAAAACAACATCTGGGGTGAATTGTTCAGTGATTTTGAGAGCCTCATCCACGTTCTGCGCTTCGGCCTCTATTATAATATCATCATAGGCACTGAGAAGCTCGATGAGTTCTTTTCGCGCCAGTCTTTCATCATCAACGATTAATGCTTTCATGTTTTAAAATTATTTTTGCAAATACCAGTTTATCAATTTGTTCGATAGAAAAAATCACACCTGTACTAAATGCAGATTGTAAACGTGATTTTGTGTTTTGTAAGCCCACACCTGTGTCTGTTTTACTTTTTAAATCGCCATCATTGATGACCAAGATAATAATAGAATCGATTTCATTTTGTATCCGAACTACAATTTTACCGCCAAGTTTTAATTCGCTTATCCCATGCTTCACCGCATTCTCGACCAAACTTTGTATGGTCATAGGAGGAATCTCAACATTTTTCGAGGCTTCATCTATAAAAGATTCAAATTGCAAACGTTCTTCATAGCGCATTTTTTCCAATTCCAAATAATCAGAAACAAATTGCATTTCCTCTTCAATAGTGATGAGTGGACGTTTGCTATTAATCAAAATACTTCTTAGAATATTCGATAATTTTGTTATTCCAGTTTTGGCATATTCTGGATTTTCAGAAATCAATGCTTTGATGCTATTCAAACTATTGAATAAAAAGTGAGGATTTAACTGAGACCGCATCAAGGCCAATTCAACATGCTGTTTTTGTGCCGACAATTTAATATTTTCAATTTCACTGATTCTGATTTTTCTGAAATAATGATTTAGAAAATAAATAATCGACCATGTACCGAACAAAGTGGTCATAATAGCAGCTTCACTAAAAAACAACGACCATTCAAAGGCTCTGTTTAATAAAACCAATCCAAACCCATCATAAAGGAATTGAAAAACTAAAGCAAAGCAAATAGAACTAAGCAAAATAAAGATAAAAACTAGAAGGGCTTTTCCATTGAGAATATTAAATTTCAGATAAAGGAAACGCAATGCGTGGGATAAAGACATACCAAAAAGGGCAAAAAACAAGAGAAGCAAAGCTCTAACACCATCCACTACTACCCCATTGGATTTGTTGATTAACGCAAGAAGAATGGCCAACCCAAACCAAGCAATTATTTGAATTATCCAATATAATATTCTCTGAATCTGCAAGGCATCAAATTTTTGTAAAGATAACAGATTACCTAGCACATAAGCGCTTGAAAATCGCGAATTTCATTAGCAGAATTAGAAGGAAGATTGTTTTTCGACTTGGTTATTTTACTAAAACATGAATCAATTTATACTCTCCTTGAATTTCAATAATTAAGAAGTCAGATCCAGAGAAGCTAGATGAAATTTTCACACAATCACTTTTGTTGCAGCTTTTAAACGCTAGGGATCTTCCAGAAGCATCCACAAAATATTTAGAGTGTCCAAAATTAAATCTAAACAGTTATAGAATGCCGTCTAACGACGGACTCGGATAAACAAGCACTACATTCAATTCTCGCACTAAAGTTGAAACCATATAATGAAAACCGATTGTAATTGGTTCTTCTTAAACACATCCATTGGTGTCCAAGACAGTAATAATATAAGTTCCAGAATCAACATCCACGGGATTTGATAGAAGGGGATTTCCGCTAACGTTAATAATGAACGACGGTGTAGCCTCCCAAAGCCCATTAATTCAGTTGTGCACGTGGTGAAAGGTGTTTAATTGATGGTTTGATAAAAAAGTAAAATTTCATTGCCTCCGCTTATTTCAAAAACTGCCGAAAATGTGCAGCCTAATTTATCAGAACAGCTTTATGAGACGTTTTCTGCCAACAGATTAGGCTGCTCAATACCTATTCCACCATTCGACCGAATAATTTCGCAAGTATTTGACTGATTGCATGCTTAGATGAAATAACCCCCTGTTTGAAAGACGATTATGCTCTGTTTTGTTAATCCATTACGCATAGATAACTATGAAATTCAGGCGCTATTAATTCTACCGAACTGTTTTGAAAAATTGTTGTGTCGTTGTAATTGTCCAATTCAAAAACAAAAGTTTCTCCTTCATCTAAATAATAATGCTCATTGGCATCTGAATTAGTGAAATTACTTAATCACTACAACTTGAAGGATTCTACGCTGGCCATTTTGGGATATCAATAAGAATCCAACTCCGGTAAATTGACTTGGAATCTTAACACAACTCAGATCGGCGCATCTTTCAAAACCAATAGATTTTCCAGAAACATCAACAAACCCAACAATCTCTTCAAAATTAAATCCTGTCAATCTAAGAATGCCATCAGAAGAAGGATTCGGAAAGACAAATAGATCATTTAATTCGTTCAATTCAATTGAGCTCAAATCTTCAAATCCTATAATAATAGTTTCTTCATAAACGCATCCATTGGCATCCAAGACGGCAACAATGTAAGTTCCAGAATCAACATCCATGGGATTTGATATTAGGGGATTTCCGTTAACGGTAATTATGAAAGGCGGTGTGCCTCCCAAAGCCATTATTTGAAGTGTTCCTGTGGTAAAAGTTGTCTGATTGGTAGTTTCAGAAAAAAGCAAAATTTCATTGCCTTGATTGATTTGAAACTCTCCAAAAAATGTGCATCCGTATGTGTCAGAATAGTTGTAAGTATAGTTCCCAGTAGCAAGATTCGATTGCTCGAGACCAATTCCACCATTTGACCAATTTATTTGATAATCATCAGCATCATTAAAAACAGTTAGGCTAGCAGAGCCATTTTCATCACCAAAACATAATGCATCTTCGATTGATTGGTTAATAAACACTTCAGAAACAACGATAAACTCAGTTGTATCGCTTACATACGGGAATCCTTGACTGTTGTACGCCGTGACAAAATATTGTCCTGATTGTGAAACCGTTATACTTTGAGTTGTTTCACCGGTATTCCACAAATAAGAGCTGAAAGGAGGCGCGGAAAGCTGTACATCGCTTGAAGCGCAAACTGTGGATGAATTAGATGAGTTCTCCAAATCAAAAGTCAAAGTTTCTGCTTCCGTAAGATAGACATGTTGGTTTGCTGGAACATTATAATAAACATCGGTTATTCCACTCGGATAGTCAATTACGATTGAATCGATAGCTTCATTTTGCCCTAAACCAAAAATGTGGTGTTGAGAATCTTGGCTAATAAAACTCTCGCCACATCTTGTATAATGTGTATAAGCATTTCCTTGGCAATAAACTGTAACCCAAGAGCCAATAGCCATGGTGTTAGAAGTTGTACCTTCCAAAGTTATCTTAATATAATTGTTGCCAGTTGCAGGACCAAGGTTGTTTTTCCAGATAAATGCATTAAAATTCTTTGCATTTTGGACGATTAGGTCCGCGTAACCATCATTGTCAATATCGCCTTTTGCAACAGAATAACTAGCAGCAACATGATTTCCGGCAAACGACGCTGGTGAATCGTTAAAGCTATTGGCATTATTACTTCTGAATAAATAATTTCGGACCTCTCCATTGGCTGGCATAAGCAACCCCGTGGTCATATACAAATCTAAAAAAGTATTGTTGTCGATATCTAGCCAAGACCCTCCCCAAGTACACATAAATGTAACTGGCACACTAATTCCCATTGGACCCGCATTTTCAAAAAATGTATTTTCACCATTGGCAGTATAGAGTCGAACGGGTTTAGTTGGCGGACCGCCATTAGAAATAGCTATATCTAAATCGCCATCATTGTTATAATCTGCAAAAGTAACGCCCATTGGGTCTTGACCATACATTTCGGCACCACAAATTGCGGTGATATCCGTAAAAGTGCCATCTCCGTTATTCAAATACATTGAGTTCCCCCAAAGCACTCGATCGTTAATGACATATAAATCTGGCAATCCATTTCTATTAATATCAATCCATGCACCCATAAAACTTGGCTGTAAACTATCAGCAACTCCGGCAAAAATGGTCATGTCAGTAAAAGTGCCATTACCATTGTTTCTGTAAAGTGCGTTCAAATGATTCGGGTTATTTACATCTCCTGACATTTGATACCTCGCTAGATAAAAATCTAAATAACCGTCTACGTCGTAATCGGCAAAAGTGACACCAAAGTTATTAGCCACCGCGGTGGAGATACCAGCAGCAGTGGTAACGTCAGTAAAATTAAAATTGCCATCATTTTGGTACAAACGAGAGAACCCAAAGGTAGAAGTCATAAACAAGTCATTATCACCGTCATTATCATAATCGACCCAAAGAGCTTGCCTAATTTGTCCAATTTGAAAAGCAACAGAAGGAATTGAAATAAATGAACCTCCAGTGTTCTTATAAAGAACAACACTATCTGTTTCTTGAATGAACGTAATATCGTCTAAGCCATCGTTGTCGAAGTCAAAAAAACCACATCCATGACTCCCAAATTGTAATTGCGTGTTTACAGTATGAAAGATTCCAAGAGCAGGAGCAATATTTTCAAATTGCTGGGCATGCGAAACATCCACAATTTGGGATGCAATAAACATGAGGATTACCAATTGGACAACCCTAATTTTTGTTTTGAGTAGTTGCATTTTACTTGATTTCTAATTTTAATGATATAAACTGTCCATTGACATTTAGTTGAATCAAGTATAAGCCGCTTGCTAGAACATTAGTTTCGAATGTAATCTGGTTACCCGAACGCTGAACATCATTTACAGACTGAACCAGATTGCCTAACAAATCATATACCCTGAGTCCGTCAGAAAGCTCAACACCGTTCGGCAAAATCAAATTCACTTCACCGCCTGAATTAACTGGGTTAGGATACATAAATACGGAATTTACATAGAGATTTTCAATACTTAGGTACAAGAAATTTACATCAAATACTTGGGCAATGGTTGTATCCTTCACTAGGTTCGAAGCAACATCACGAGCATCGATAACTCGAACCCCTGCACTGCCAAGAAAATAAATAGGATTCACCACATAAGAGCCAGAGTAAGTAAATTCATTGATCCATTCTCCTTCTTCAAGAATTGGAGTGAACATAGGCAGCTCCCCTGAATCTGTGACAGCCATAAAATTAGGAATAAAACTTTCGTCCATTACTTCGTCAAAAGAAGACGATATAACAACCGTTGATGTATTTTGATTTAACTCATTTTCTGAAGCATCAAAAAATATCAATTGAGGATTTCGTGTATCTAGGTTGACGGGAGAAAGTGTACCCAAGAAACTCATTGCGTTGTTCGAAATATCTCTTGCCAAAGAAACTTCTATTTGGAGGTCGTTAATTTCCACATTCAAATCACTAATATTAAATCTAGCTCGATAGGTCTGCTCATTGGTCCACGAGCTTTGAAATATATTGTACGAGACACCTGGAATTACTGAGCCCAAAGAATTTTTCACAACAACCAATGGCGTGAATGTTGTTTGATTCATGCTTTCTCCGAATTGAATTTCAATATGAAAATCACCATTTTGAGATGCCGCGTCGTTAATGACAAAATAATTACTTGCAAAAACATCAACTTCAGGCCGTTTGGTGTCCAGTAGAAAAACATTTGTGAAATCAGAATTCGTAGGTTGATTTTGAGACAAATCTGTCAGGTTTGAAACCGAGATATCAATATTCGATAAATCTATCGGAGTTGCCGCCAAATTATAAACCAATACACAGGTAGTTGGACCTGTCCAAGAAGACAAGAAATTATTTGGAGTGATAACGTCAATAATTTCAGCATTCTGTAAAAAACTCAAAACAGGAATTTCGTCAATTTGCATAGGTTTAGTTGAAGTAAGCGTTATTGATATATTACCATTTCCAATGTTTGATATATTGTAAGAGCCTAATTGTGAAACTATAGAGATATCTGGTTGTTCAATATCTAGGAACACAATCTCCTCGAGTAGTGTTTCTTCCATCGCATTGGCAAATAAATCATTTGCGTCATTTACAATTACAGACAACAATGCAGCACTCAGATCTGCTTGATTATCAAACTCAAAACAAGCCACAAAAGTGTTTTCTGAAGACCAACTTGATGCAACTAAATCAACACTCATGGCTTGTTCAATTCCAGTTATACCTGACCATGCCACAACTGGGTTAACATTACCTGAACAAGCTTCATTGAAATTTAAGGTAACGCATACTGAAGTAGTTTGAGCATTAACAAATTCTTCTGACACCTCATAAGACAACAATATTGGTGCTTTCGTATCAACAAACAGCTCATCTACAATCAAGGCAGGATTTTGACGGTAGCCATTAACCCCTTCAGCACCAAATAAAGATAGAGTAACTGCGCCAATCTCCAATTCCAAATCTTCAATTAAATAAATCACTTGAAACTCAGTATCAGAAAGCCAAGTCTGAGATACTACAGCAAATAAACCTTGAACACTCGGATTTAACGGAAATGCAAGAGTTGGATTAAGAGCAGTATTCATTGGCATATTATAGGTCAATGTGAATGTTAACTCATTTCCAATTTCAGCAATGTTAACAACAGAAGTGTTTGATTCAAAATCTACAAGAAATGGACTCTGAATTGCATAAATTGAATCAGCAAATTCACTTGCGTCAACACCGATTTCTGCTCCAATTTTTCTTCCAGGAATATCATCTATCGGTGGGTGAATACCTCCCCAAATCCTCGACAAACTGCACTGATCAGAAGCATCATAATACGTTGCCCATTGCAAAATAATCGTTTCGCTAGGACCTTCTTCAAATTCAAGAAATTCGTTTTGTTCTGCCTCAAAATTACTCATACCTCCAGGAAAATAAGGTGTTCCTGTCATAAAATGCATCACAGTAGCAGCAGTTCTTGAGAAAGTAGAATGACCTGATACATAACCAGCAAAAGGAGGGGTAACAAATGTTGGTCTTTGGTAGGGCCACCAGTTCTCAGCCAAAATCCAGCCAACACCAGCCATATCAGTCTCTGTATCTGAAATAAAATCGTGACCTCGCCAAGTATACAACTTGATTTTGTGCAAATGCTCATCATTATCTCCAACCAAAGGATCGCCTGGCAGAACCAACTCTACATATCCAGGAACGATTGGCACACCAGCGTGATGATAGTTAGGCAATAATGGATCAGAACTTTGACCTTTATCCCCCATAAATCGGATAGCTGAAACTGGCCGCACATAATCGTAATATCCCTTTACACTCCATGCACCAATCGCTGCATCGTGCATAGAGCCACCCAATAATAGATAGGCCTGAATATCATACTCTAAATCAGAAAGAACAGGCCCTTCACCTTTCCATTGCTTGATAAACAAAGGATGTTGGCTAATTTCATTGTAAATATTAAACCAATGTCCAGGCGGTGTCTCAGAATCCAAACCATCTGCCCAAAATTCAGCCAAAACTCTCGTGTAATCCCCTCTTTTCACTAATTGTGACTCATAAGGCTGACCAGTTATTGGATTCACAGCATAACCTGTTCCTGGATCTCCGCCATTCGTAAAATCATAAAACGACGAATATTCACTCCATGTTTCTGGCCATTCTTCTGAATCCAAATTTCCATGCGAAGCTGGAGAAATATCCCACATAACATTATCAGTAGTGTCCAAATGAGATTGCCAAACACTAACCATTAAAAAGTTCCATTTATAAAAATCCTCAAGACCTGTTTGAATATTAGTATCTAAGTAAGGCGGTAAAATGGGATTGTGATAAACTGTGTAAAAATCTCCGTCTCTTTCTAAAATTTGGGAATCTGCTTCCTTCAAAGAGAATGGTTGCACAACGCCCCATTCAGGAGCCATGGTGGGAGGTGAACCATTAATAGGATTCCCGGACTGATCTACAGCGTTTGTTAAACTCAATCGCTGGAAACGATTTGGGTCAACCATATTCGGATTACCAGGCAACTCTGGCTCTAAAACTGGATTGCCGTCCGAATAATAAATACTAGCAAAATTTGAAGATTCATTGGATCCATCTTGCAAACCAAATTCAATCATTTTTTGAGCTATATAATTGCCCAAAGCTGCTGCCCCATCGTTCACATAATCGATAGATGTGATTTCAATGCCATAACCCAATTGCAACATTCTGATATCCAATGCAGCATAAATTGCCGCAACACCTGGTGCATTTTGAAAACGAAAACGCAATAGTCTGTAGGAAGCATAGGAAATTGCTTCGTCTTGCGCATCTAGAATCTCTTGAGGTGAATCAGGAATTTGAACACCGTAATACTCAGAATAGAAACCGTGCCATTCGTTGTCTAAGAGGACAGTTTTGCTTCCTACTTGATAGGCAGCAAAAGCATCGTGCATCGCAACTGAAAGATGGTATAAATTCCTCGCGTGAATTGGTGGTCGGGCAAAATCGTTTCTGATACAAAACAAAACCTCATCTGTCCATTGATGTGCTACAGATTGTTGTGATCGTAAATTTGAAAGAACAGCGAGTAAAAAGAGAGAGAGTAGAAGTGAATTTTTCATTAACCTTGTGCTAAATTGATGGAAATTTAACGCAAAAATAAAACAGTTTAGGAGAAAACCTAATTTTCATTTACAAATTTTAAAATATCTATAATCACTTCAAACATTTGAAATAATCGAAAGGCTCGAGACAGCTTACACACTGATAATGAGCCTTACATGCCGTTGAGCCAAATTCACTTACCATTTTGGTTTTTTGAGAGCCACATCTTGGACAAGGAATCACAACCCGTTTGGCAAAAAGAACACTTTTATCCACTTCATTTTCGGGCGGAGCGATGCCGTATTCGCGCAAGTTATTCCTGCCTTTTTCTGAAATCCAGTCTGTTGTCCATGCAGGAGAGAGCGTGGTTTTTATTTCGATTAATGGCAGTCCTTTTGTGCGAAATAAATCTGCAATATCATTTTCGATTGTTCGCATTGCTGGGCACCCCGAGTAAGTCGGAGTAATTGTAATTATCCAACCTTCAGGTGTATTTTCAATAGCACGAACAATTCCCAAATCTACGACTGATAAAACTGGGACTTCGGGATCTTTAACTTCTTCTAAAAGTTGCCAAATTTGATGTTCGTTCAATTCTTGCATTACCATTCACAATTCGGGTAAGCGCGTTGCATGTATTGCATTTCTGCGAGTATGAATCCCATGTATTCAGTATGGCGGCCTATTTTTCCTCCAAGCTGCATAAAACCATCTTGTGGCATTGCAATTGTGGCCGATTCTAGAACTTCAGCAACGTTTGCGTCCCAAAGTGCTTTAATTTTACTTAAATTGACGCCTATTCCAGCGGCAAACATGATTTGCTCTATGTCTCCTTCATTAAACATTTCGCCAGTATACTCCCACAAATCATTAATAGCCAACTGAATGCGATCGTGCGACTCTTTCGTGCCATCGCCTAAACGAATTAGCCATTCAGAACTTCGACGGCGGTGATAAGTAACTTCTTTTAACGATTTTTCTGCAATAGCTGCCAATTGCTTGTCCTCACTGGCTAACAATTCTTGATAAAACAAGTAATTGAAATGGTCAAACAAAAACTGACGTGCCAAAGTGTAGGCGTAATCTGTGTTGGGTAATTCACACAACAACACATTCCTATAATCATATTCAAAGCGCAAGAATGCCAAATCGTCCTCGTTTCGTCCTTTGCCTTCAATTTCTCCTGCGTATTTCAATAGGCTAGTGGCTTGACCCACCAAATCTAAAGCCGTATTGGTCAGTGCAATGTCCTCTTCCAAAACAGGTCCATGGCCGCACCATTCAGCGAGTCTTTGTCCTAAAATCAAACTGTTGTCACCAATTTGAGTGACATATTTAAAAAGCGCTTCGTTTTGTGTCATTGTGGAAAAATTACATGTGTTCTATGCCATCTGGCACATCATAAAACGTTGGATGTCGATAAACCTTGCTGTTTGAAGGCTCAAAGAAAGACGCATTGTCTTCAGGAGAACTAGCAATGATATTTATGGATTCAACCACCCAAATACTCACGCCTTCTGAACGACGGGTATAAACATCGCGTGCATTTTCAATAGCCATTGGGGCATCTGCAGCGCGCAAGCTACCAGCATGTTTGTGATCCAACCCTTGTTTACTTCTTATAAAAACCTCCCAAAGAGGCCATTCTGAACTACTCATAGTTTCTAGTTTTTAAGGTTCAATACATCACGATGCTTGCCGCGCTCGTTGTTCTCTTTTTTCAGCGTGAGCTAAAGCAGCTTCACGCACCCAAGCACCATTATCATGAGCTTTGTTTCGGTCGCTCAATCGCTTTTTATTGCAAGGCCCATTGCCTCTCACAACGTTGTTAAATTCATCCCATGGCAAATCACCAAATTCCCAGTTCCCTGTAGATTCATTGAATTTCAAATCTTTATCCGGCAAAGTAAGACCAATCAACTGAGCCTGAGCAACAGTTGCATTCACAAATTTTTGGCGCAAATCATCGTTTGAGAAACGCTTGATTTTCCAAGCCATGGACTGCGCAGAATTTGGTGAATTAGCATCACTTGGCCCGAACATCATCAAAGCTGGCCACCAGAAACGATCCACAGCATCTTGCCCCATTTTACGCTGCTCTTCCGAGCCATTCATTAAGGTGCACATGATTTCGTAACCTTGACGTTGATGGAACGATTCCTCTTTGCAAATTCTCACCATAGCTCTTGCGTAAGGGCCATAAGAAGCTCTACAAAGCGCTACTTGATTCATAATTGCAGCACCATCAACCAACCATCCAATAGATCCCATATCTGCCCAAGACAACGCTGGATAATTGAAAATACTGGAATATTTTGCCTTTCCGCTCAACAAATCATCAATAGTTTGTTCGCGACTTGTACCTAAAGTTTCAACGGCCGAATAGAGATAGAGCCCGTGTCCAGCCTCATCTTGCACTTTTGCCAACAAAACGGCTTTTCTGCGCAAACTTGGTGCTCGGGTAATCCAATTTCCTTCAGGCAACATACCGACAATCTCTGAGTGTGCATGCTGCGATATTTGACGAACCAAAGTATTGCGGTATGCATCAGGCATCCAATCTTTCGGCTCGATTTTAATTTCGGCGTCAATCTTTGCCTGAAATTCTTGTTCTAATTGTTCAACAGACTTTACTAACATGGTTTCCAATTTTGATTTTACAAAAATAATAGATTTTCGGTGTTCTTTATCCACCAAATTTAATAACTGTCAAAAATCAGAATTGTTTAAGAACAAACATGATTTATTCTCATTCCAAATTGCAGGTGAAATTCATCATTAAATTTTGAAATACCACACAAGATACGAGTTAAAATTCGAAGTAGATCGTATTTAATAAAATCAAAATGAATTTTTATGTTTTGAGTAAAACCAGATTAGAAATTATTTCGCTTTTAATTTTTCGTTTGTAAATCATTCTAATCGTTCAACACTTCTCCTAATAAAACGTTAAGAATACTTCATCATTCACAAACACTCAAAACAGATTCTGCTAAAAAATCATTTTTATTGATTTCTCAAACTGCTTTTGGTTCGTTTCAAATCACTAAATTTACGCCCGAAAAATCGAACTTATGTCAACACCCAAATTTCATACGCTGCGCATTGCAGATATTCGCCAAGAAATTGACGATGCTGTTTCAATTTCTTTTGAAATACCGGAAGATTTGGCAAGTGAATATGTTTTTTTACCAGGACAATATTTGACGATGCGCACAACCATCAACGGAGAGCAAATTCGTCGTTCCTATTCCATCTGCTCTGCTCCTCATGAAAATGAGTTACGTGTTGCAATAAAAAGAGTGAAAGGCGGATTGTTTTCTAATTACGCCAATGAAAGTTTGCAAGAAGGTGAGACAATTGATGTGATGACACCGATGGGCAATTTCACCACACCAATAAATTCAACCCATGAAAAAACCTATGTATTCTTTGCTGGTGGTTCAGGCATAACACCTATACTTTCTTTAGTTAAAACCATACTCGTTAAAGAACCGAATAGCTTCATCACCTTGATTTATGGCAATAGAAAAATCAATTCAATAATCTTCAAAGAGCAAATAGACTACTTAAAAAACATTTATATCACAAGATTTAATGTAATTCACATTTTGTCTGAGGAATATCTGGGTAATGATGTGCAATATGGTTTAATGGACAGAGCAAAAACAGATCAATTGAATGAATTTTTTTTGAAACAAGAGAAAATCGACGAGGCCTTTATTTGTGGTCCAGAACCCATGATTTTAGCTATTCAAGAAAACCTTTTGGCTTATGGCATGTTAGATAAAGCGGTTCACGTTGAATTGTTCACAGCGCAAACTCCTAGAAAGCCTATTTTTGTGAGTGACGAACCACGTGTTGAAGCCAATGTTCGTATTATTCTCGATGGATTTGAAATGGATTTGATTATCGACTCGGATGGAGAAAGTGTTTTGGATGCTGCTTACAAATCGGGGATGGATGTTCCCTTTGCCTGTAAAGGAGGGGTTTGTTGCACTTGCAAAGCCAAAATTATTTCAGGAACTGTAAAAATGGACGTCAACTACGCATTAGAGCCCGATGAAGTGGCCAATGGATATATACTTACTTGTCAATCACACCCAACCTCCGAGAAAGTAGTCATCTCTTTCGACGAATAAAAAATAAATTATGGGATTATTAAACAAAATTTTCGGTAAAAACAAAACTGAACAAACACCGCCTAAAGGTTTTCAAATTGCCCGCATTACCAACATCCGAAGTCTAAATGGAGACAGTGTTCAAATAACATTCGACTCAGAGCGGTTGTCTTCTGAATACAGGAAATTTATACCTGGTCAATACATTACATTGTCTATGCAAATTGAAGGCAAAGAATACAGACGCTCTTATTCCATTTGCTCAACAACAGATGAAGGTTTGTCCATTGGCGTGAAAAGATTGCCAAATGGCAAAGTGTCTACCTACTTAACAGATACTCTAGGTCTGGATGACACGATTATGATTTCCAAACCTGAGGGTAATTTCCAACTTTTAAATAATAAGGGCAATTTTGTATTGATTGCAGCAGGCAGTGGAATAACACCAATTTTATCGATGACCAAAACTTTAGAAAAATCTGGAGGAACAGCTACCTTGTTTTATGGCAACAGAAGCTTAAATCAGATCATGTTTAAAGAAGATTTGGAAGGCTTGACCAATACTAAAAAACACTACTTTCTCTCAAAAGAACAAATTGACGGCTATCAATCGGGGCGATTAGACACAGAAACATTGAAATCACTATTCAAGGAAAACCTCGCCTTACTTCGCGCTGATGGATTCTACATTTGTGGTCCTGAAGAAATGATTAAAGGAGCCATTGACGCATTGAAGTTTTATGGTGTATCTGATGACAAAGTTCATTTTGAGTTATTCACAGAAGCCAAACTACTGAAAAAGGAAACTCCGGGTACTGATTCCGATTTCGAAGGAACATCAAAAATCACGCTAACTTTAGATGGGACATCAACTGAATTTTCATTGAACAGCCAGGGTCAAAGTATTTTGGATGCTGCACTAAACATTGGATTAGACGCACCTTATTCTTGCCGCGGCGGGGTTTGCTCTACTTGTCGCGCCAAAGTGCTAGAGGGTTCTGTAAAAATGAAGAATAACCTTGCGCTCACTGATAAAGAAATAGCACAGGGATATGTTTTATCATGCCAATCTCATCCAACGAGTGAAACACTTAGAATTTCATATGACGACTAAAAACATTTTGGTTATCGGTGCGAGCAGAGGTATTGGCGCTGAACTGGTACAAATATTTGCAAAAAACGCTGAACATCAGGTTTATGCATTTTCGCGTAATCTAACGGCGATGCAAAAAAAGTTTGGAGCACATATAAACGTGCATGCTTTTGCTTTGGATTTGGTAGACGCTGAAATGAAACAAACCTTTAAAGCTCAAATAAATGCCATAAGCAGCATCGATGTTTTGGTTTATAACGCTGGATATTTAGTAAACAAACCATTCACGGAACTGAGTCGAAGTGACATCCAAAAGAGCTATCAAATCAATGTTATGAGTGCTTTTGAAATCATTCAAGCAGCGATTCCAAAACTTGCTACTAAGGCACATGTTGTTAGCATTTCGAGTATGGGCGGTTTTCAAGGCACGGTAAAATTTACTGGATTAAGCGCCTACTCTACTTCAAAAGCTGCATTGGTTTCGCTCACGGAATTGTTGGCCGAAGAATACAAAGACAAAGATTGGGCATTCAATTGCTTGGCCTTAGGTGCAGCTCAAACAGAAATGCTCGAAGCTGCTTTCCCAGGATACGAAGCTCCAGTTTCTGCCTCAGAAATGGCAGAGTTTATCGCCGATTTCAGCTTGAACGCGAATCGATTTATCAAAGGAAAGGTGTTGCCCGTTAGCTTGAGCACACCTTAACGAAATTTTTCAATAGACGCGGCACGATTCAAACGATCGTTAATGGTTTTACCTAAACCTGCATCTGGAAAACGCTGAGCGACAATCAAATCAAGTTTAAGTTTATCGAGTTCATGCAATGCAGCATACAAATTTGATGCGGCTTCTTCCATTGATCCAGATGGACTGAGTTCTATTAAAACATGCTGAGGATTTACATCAAAAGTTTTATTCAAAACAAGATATCCAATCCGTTTATAGGAACTTTCATATTCTCTAGTTAAGGTATCGGAAATGACAAGTGAAGTTTCGGGCGAATAGTGCTTTCTTGATGACCCTGGACTAATCCCCTGTTCTTTCAAGTTCGTATGATATAGAAGTGGTCTACCAGTTATCGCTTCAATTTCTTTTTCTTGAAGTGCGCCATATCGATATAAAACCGCTTGGTCTCCATCAAATCCAATAATTGTAGATTCAACGCCAGCAGAGCAAGGTCCGCCATCCAACACGAACGGCGTATTTTCACCTAAAGATTGATAAACATGCTCGGCAGAGGTGGGACTGATATGATTAGATCGGTTAGCACTAGGAGCAACTAGAGGAAAACTGAGGCTTTCCAACAAATGTAAAGTCAACGGATGATTGGGTACACGAACTGCTACTGTGGAATGATTGGCAGAAACCAAGTCCGAAATGTGCGGCTGCTTATTAAGAATCAGGGTAAGCGGACCGGGCCAAAATTTTTCTGCCAATTGCCAAGCAATTAAGGGAATATCTCGAGCTACTTTTGGCAATTCACTAAGGTCTTTAATGTGCAAAATTAGGGGATTCGTTGCAGGTCTATTTTTAGCTTGAAAAATGGAACCAACAGCTTTGTCATCGTAGGCATTAGCGGCCAAACCGTAAACAGTTTCAGTTGGAATAACAACCAATTCACCATTGCTCAAAAGTTGTGCAGCGTGTGCTACACCTTCGAATTCATCCATCGCATTTTTCTTCAACACAAATTAAGACTACAAAAGTAACAATACATTGGAATTACCAAACTTTTCACACCCTCTCTTGAATACCCAAAACCATATTGTGCGATGCAGTAGCAAACAAACTTCAGTTTTCAAGATTTACCCAATTCAACCCGCCTTGGTATCGATGCGACAATTGGCCATTTTCATTCATTGCAAAAAGGAAAATCCATTGGTTGTCGCATAAATCCCTAAGCGATTGGTGTTTCTCGAGTACAGCTGTTAATGCTTCAACAGGCGCTTCGACTATCACTTTTAAGCGCAGGGGTTGGTGTTGTAATTTTTCTCCGTCGTGGATCGACTGAAAAGGCAGACCGACTTTAAGATCACCGCCCGCACCCTCAATGACTCCAATTCCTGCTGTAATATTGTGGAGCGTTTTGTTTCCTGCGCCAAAATTTTTCTGGTCAACCGAGCTCGCATAATACTGCAAATTGATCCAACTTGTAACCACCATAGGTGCAGTCATAATAGTTTCCAAGACTTTAAATTCTTCGTCCTGCTGCCATTTGTATGAATGCATGAAACTCTGACCGAAGAAATTTATTTTTTTGGTGCGTTCGCGTGGTGCTACAACAAAAACATGACACCCAGCCAAGCCCCATTCAGGTCGAACTTGCGACCAATCTTTGGAGCGCTTCAAAATAGATGAGTTGATATCTTGCTGAGTCGAAATTCTCATGCGAAGTGAACGCTCCAGACGCACAGAACGCGACGCTTTTTGGGTCCAACGTTCAACTTGATCAAAATCATGTTTGTGAGATTCAGGCAAGTCAAATCGATTCACAAAATGAATCTCATCTGTAGTTGTGTCATGAAGACAAGCCAAGAAGAAGGTGTCAATAGGAATCGTAATTCCTTGTTTTACTAAAAGCACTCTCACTTCTAAGTCGTTCAAAATCTTGGCTGCCACCCGCGCATTAGACTCCCCTGTATTTCCTCCACATGCACCACAATCCAAGCCCGTGGCATGAGGATTATTCACAGTAGTTGAACCATGTCCAGTAATTAGAATCAAACGCGCAAGGTTTTCTTTCAGGCTCATTGCTGTTAATGCAGATTGGGCCATAAGCACTTTTTGTTCAAGTGAGATACCAGATAAATCAACTGTTCGTTGAGCCAATTCCTCACGGTTCAAACCAAAACTATTAGGCGCAGTATTCGGACGTGTTATGCCCATTGAATCTGTAATTAACTTGGGCAAACCACAAGCCTAGAGAACTAACGAAGCTGAAACTCGATACAGAGCCATTTTTAAACTGTTTCCAAATTTTAGAAGAATGCACCAAGACTTTTCTTCGTTGAGTAATATTTTTATTCTTAGATGTATCGTTTTGTGCCTCATGAATCTGGGGACCTGAAGGGATAAGCATCGGACATTGGTTACTACCATAGTCTTGACTCAAAAGTTTATAATTAATAGGAAAGCCGAAAAAGCCCGCAAAACCAAGTGTTTCGAAATGTGGCGTGATGCTTTCCAAATTTCTGCGATACACTTCAGAGCGCACGTCAATACAGAAAACCCCTTGTGCTTTAGGTCTTTCATTAATTGATGTATTCGTTTTAATCCTAGAGAAATTCTCTTTCAATTGACGTTGTGCCGCCCAATCAAAAGCATTTTGAAGCACAATTCTCATCTGAAAATCATGGTCATCTTTTTCAATGAGCAATTTTTTCACACTGTCATTGATAGCTCCAGAAATTTCTGGAACAAGAGACGATCGCATCATCAGCCATTCCCAAACTACCAAGACACTTAAATAATTGGCAAGCATATCTTCTTTTCCACCATATAGGCGCGCATCCCAGTCAATACCAGCAATATAGGAACCCCAACCACCGTAGCGCAGCAACAAGCCATGTAGGTAATGTTCCATATTTTCGTCAGCGATATGCAAAGCTTTCAAACTAAAAATAAGAGCATCAGAATGATTATTCGGTAGAGATAAAATATCTGATTTGTAATTTTTCAGGCCCCGAATACTTGGCGCCAAATCCTGACGCGCATCTTTGAGCCACGATTCATATAGATTTAATCCTCGGTCTGCTGTATTCCAAAGAGCTTGACCTTTATCCAAATAAATAGATATGAAGCCTGAAATTCTGTCTTTCACAAATTCATCCCAAGGAAAATTAGATTCATTAGAAAATAAATCAACTACTAGAAGTAATTTTGAACAATCAGATTTGGAAGCATAATTTGCATCCTCTAATAGGGCGCGAACTTCATCTGCTTCAACACCTTCAATGTCAGAACCATTTATCGCATCGTCGATATCGGAAGCTTGAATCACATTGTTTTTATACGCTTCGCGATAAAAATCAAGCGGCATGTTGATTTCAGCACCAGACAATTTCTTGAGCTGCGAAGAAACTTGATTGAAGCTTTTGTCGCTCATGCCAAGAAAAGGATTCACTGCCACGAAGTTTTCTAGCGACCACATGGGCGGAATAAACTTCAAAACTTGATATGCCTTTTTGAGCAATTCGATGCTCTGTTGAGTTTGCATAGCTTCTTCATTCAAACTTGAGATATTCATATTTATCTGATTTGAGATTTATTTAAAATTCTTGTTTTTTCGAATCACAGCTGCTTGCAACCACTTATCAATATATTGGTTAACATAAAGTCCATTTCTAATGTGCACCGCATTTCGCGACCAAAACGAGTTTTCATTGGGCAATTGTTTATTCAGCAAGGATAAATTGACCACAAAGAATATGGCAAAAATAACTACCAAAAAAATCAGCATCATGAACGAAGGTGTTGAAAGCAAAGGAATTTGATCCTGAATAAGAAACCTTATGCCTTCCTCCAAAATAATGAAAGATAGGGAAACAAAAATAGCTCTTCCTACTACCTTAAAAATGGTTTGTGCATCAATTTTAGATATAATGGTTTGTCCTAGAAGCGATGTAAGCCCAAGAACAAATACCATCCCGATAACCAAAAGCATCATTTCTTCTTTAAAGTCAACACCCCAAAGTGCAGCCAGGACGAGAAAAATGATTGCGGCGAAAATAAAAGAAAATAAAGTGAGACCAATACTAGCGCGCTGTTCCATTTTTGTGATATTCAAAATTTTAGTTCGCTTTACCATACCACCAGAAGAAAGGAAAGCATGTGCCTTATAAAAAGAATGTGAAATCAGATGAAGAAGTGCAGCAGAATATACCCCGAAACCACACAACATCATAGTGAATCCCATGTGTGCAATGCTCGAATAACTGAGCGCAATTTTTATTGATGGTTGTGTAGTATAAACAATGGTTCCGAATAATGCTGAAACAAATCCAATTCCTACGAGCACATAAGAAATCCATCCAATAGTATCCAAAAGTGGCGAGAAACGAATCATCAAAAACGGTCCGGCATTGATTAAGCCCGCATGTAGTAACGCGGACACAGGAGTTGGTGTTTCCATGACCTCAATAATCCAAGCATGAATGGGAAACTGAGCAGATTTTGTGGCTGCGGCAAAAACCAAAAGCAAAGTGCCGATTTGAGATTTCCAAGTTAGCATGAAATCCTCACTCTTGATTTGCTCAAAAATTGAGGCAATTTCACCTGTTCCGAATTCCAAATAAATAAGAACACAGGCCGTAATTAAAAACGCATCACTTAAACGTGCGGCGAAAAATTTTTTCTGCGCAGCTACAACTGCCCTAGGTCGCTCTGAATAGAACAAGAGTAAGCGGTGTAAGGCAAGTGACATGCACGACCAAGCCAAAAGCAAGGTCAACAAATTGCCTGACAAAACGAGGAGTTGAACAAAACAAACAGCGAGTGCAATTTGTCCAAGAAAAACCCCATGACGTCTTTCTCCATCCAGATAATTGATGCTAAAACGATAAACGAACCAAGCCAGCAGTGAAATCATTGCGTAAATGATGATGCTCAAACTATCGAGCCTCAACGAAAAACCTAGGTTTGCAAAACCAATAAATTGCGTTTGCTCTGCACCGTTAAAATAAACCCAGTATGCACCTAAAGCCGAAACGAAAACGCTTAACAAAACAGCCAGCGAGCCCAACTGAATTGTCTTTTGAGGATGTTCGCTAGTAGATCGAAGTCCGGAGAAAGCAGCCAAAAGAAAAACTACGGTTGGCAATAGAAAGAGAAAAATCGCATTGTTTAATTCCATACTTCAAATAGGTTAATGATAACTGAATAATTTATTTTCAGGGCTCAAAGTAAAGCACTTCGATTCATAAATTTTCATTTATATTTGCAATAATAAACATAAATTTTATTTATGAATTATACTATACATCAACTGAAAATTTTTTTGAAAGTTTTAGAAACAAAAAGTATAACAAAAGCATCTCAAGAGTTACACATGACTCAGCCAGCCATTTCCATACAGCTCAAAAACTTTCAAGATCAGTTCAAATTACCTTTAACCGAGATATACGGGCGGCAATTATATATCACAGATTTTGGTTACGAAATAGCAGAAATTGCCCAACGTGTGATTGAAAATCTTGAAGAAATTCAATTCAAAACAAAAGAATATCAAGGACTATTAACTGGAAAACTGAAAATTGCGGCCGCTTCAACGGGGAAATATGTAATTCCTTTTTTCCTAAGTGGATTCCTTAATCAACACGAAGGCCTGGATTTACTGCTAGATGTTACAAATAAAACGCAAGTGATTGACAGTTTAAAAAGAAATGAAATTGATTTTGCATTGGTCTCCGTGCTTCCTGAAAACATCGAAGTACAAGAGGAACTATTAGTTGAAAACAAACTATTCCTTGTCGGAAACCAAAAATATGACAAAAAAATAAAATCATTGATTTATAGAGAAAAAGGTTCCGCAACCAGAAGGGAAATGGAAAACTATTTCAAACAAACTGAGCAGGGGGCGCGAAAAAAATTAGAATTAACCTCAAACGAAGCTGTAAAACAGGCCATAATCTCTGGACTTGGTGTTTCAATTGTGCCGATCATTGGTATAAAAAATGAAATTCAAAATGGAACCCTTCAAATTATACCAAGCAAAAATTTGCCAATCGTAAATAATTGGCGACTTATTTGGTTGAAAAACAAAAAACTTTCACCAATAGCACAGGCATATTTACTGTATTTGAAAACAGAGAAAAATACGATATTAGAAGAGCATTTTTCGTGGTACGAAAAGTTCTAAAAAGTCTAATTACAGTTACTCTCCCTTAAAAATAGGCTTTCTCTTTTCTAAAAATGCTGTAGTTCCCTCTTTAAAATCGTAGGAGTTTCCAGCCATGGTTTGAAGTTCTTCTTCTACTGCCAATTGTTGCTCAAGATTGTTTGTGAAACTTGCATTGATTGCGCGTTTAGTTAAGCCCAATCCTTTGGTTGGCATTTGCGCCAATTGCGCAGCAAATGCAGCCACTTTTTCAAGTAATTCAGCGTCTGAAACAACTTGATAAATCATGCCCATTTTCTCAGCATCCGAAGCCATCACTCTATCTGCTGTCATCATTAGTGCTGTAGCTTTTTGCATACCCACCAAACGCGGCAGCATAAAAGTTCCTCCGCTATCTGGAATCAAACCGATTTTTGAAAACGCTTGGATAAACGAAGCAGATTCAGCAGCAAAAACAATATCACAAGCCAAGGCAATGTTCGCACCTGCACCAGCAGCAACACCATTGACCGCAGCGATAACTGGTTTTTCAATTTGGCGAATTTTCAAAATTATTGGATTGTAATGCTCCCTCACAATAGACTGCAGAGGCGGGCCATTGGGGTCTGTGGCTTCGGCTAAATCCTGTCCGGCACAAAAAGCTTTGCCATTTCCAGTAAGCACAACTGCTCTAACATCGGGATTATTTGATGCTTCATCTAGTTGCTTTTGAAGCGCGAATGCCATTTCTTGGTTGAATGAATTGAAAACCTCTGGGCGGTTTAAAGTGATGAATTTTACTCCATTCTTAAATTCTGAGATTAAAGTCATGACAAATTATTATTTTAGTCAAAAATACAAAATATGATTCTTCGTTATAAGAAAAAGAAAAACTCTTAAAAAAGCTTTCCAAATATTTACCCTACCGCACCGCCACCACCTTCCCTTCAGGCTCAATCACGTTCACTTTGCAAAAAGTTATTACCCACTTCTTTAAGGCTGTCCATTTAAAAAGTAAAAACTCGATGCCTATTTTATATTGCAACACAAGTCTAGATCTTTAAATCAAGAAACTTAATTCAATATTGTTCAGCCATCAAACGAATACGTCGTGTAATTTCTTCTCGTAGCGACTGAGGCTCCAAAACTTCTGCCGACGAGCCATAACTTAAAAACAGACGAATCAATTCTTCAGTTATCATCACTCGCAGGTGAAATGTATTGCGTTTTTTTCCTTCCTTAAACAAGACTTGCGTGTGATGAATGGGATCAGATTCTATATATTTGGATGCGGTTAGACTGGCTTTAAAAACCACAAGTTCTGGAAAATCGCCTGAAACTGTTATACCAACGCTGTGCTGAAAATAATGCTCAGGTTTAAAATCGATTGGCACCTGAAACTTAAGATCTGACAGTTCCAAATGACTCATTCTATCCAAACCAAAAGTTGAAATTCGTTCTCGAATCAAATCAAAACAAATCAAATACCATCGGTTTCGATATTCTTTAAGCAGCAAAGGAGAAACTTTGCGTCTTTTCACCTCATTGGTAACATAATTACTATAATCGAACAAAATTTGATTGCGGTTTTCAATAGCTTTTATCAACGAATTAATATGCCCTTGACCTGATGCTCCAAAACCTGTTTCAAATTGAATAAAGCTTCTGTTGTCTTTTCCAGTAGTATTACTTTCCACACGCGCAACTATTCGGTCTAGAGCCAAGCCAAATTCTTGAAACATTTCGTTGTTTCTGAATTGAGACAAGGTGCTCGTGGCAAATTTCAATGCACTCAAATCATCTTCTGTAAGCGGTGATTGGTCAAGTGTATAAGAAGAATCGGAATAATAGTAACCTCGATGTTTCACTGAATACGCAATTGGCGCGTCGTATTCATTGCGCATAGCAAATAAATCTTTCTCAACGGTTGAATCGCAAACATGCTCGCCTTCCTCGGAACCAAACAAATCTTGTTCACACAAGGATCTCAAAAATATTTTATTGGGAAACCGTCGAGCAGAGTTACGAAGCGCCTTGTCAATTATACGATAGCGCATCAGCGCATATTTGATGTGTGCCATAAGCATGTTCTTAAACAGAATTGTAAAGATATAAATTCATACAAACTTAAAACTTGTTGTTAAGAATTAACTACTTTTGCACCCGAATTTGAAACAAAAATAAAAATTATGTCAGGGAACAGAACTTTCACGATGTTGAAGCCGGATGCCATTGAAAATGGCTATACTGGAAAAATTATTGATATGATTATCAACGCAGGCTTTGAAATTAAAGCGATGAAATTGACTCGCTTAAGTGAAGAGCGTGCTAAAGAATTTTATGCCGTTCATTCAGAACGTCCATTCTACGGTGAACTGGTTGAATACATGAGTTCGGGATCAATAATCGCTGCGATTCTTGAGAAAGACAATGCAGTTGAAGATTTCCGCACCTTGATTGGAGCAACTGACCCAGCGGAAGCAGCAGAAGGCACTATTCGCAAATATTACGCGGAATCTAAGGGCAGAAATGCTGCTCATGGTTCAGATTCTGATGAAAACGCAGCCATTGAATGTGCTTTCCATTTTGCAGATTCAGAGATATTCTAAGGAAACCCTATTTAAGCTAAAAGCACGCCAGTTTTTGCTGAGCGTGCTTTTTTTTATGAATAAGAATCGATTCTATTTAGCAGAAAATTATAGCGGAAGCAGAGATATGAAAGGGTATCCTATATATCCAAATTCCTATTAGAATCTTTCAAATCTTCGGAGCTTTTAATCACGGCTTCTTTCATTTCTGCCGCATACGCGTCTAATTTTGAGAGTATTTGGTCATTACTCGCCCCGAGAATTTTAACCGCCAAAATACCAGCATTTTTAGCGCCGTTGAGTGCCACGGTGGCCACAGGAATTCCATTTGGCATTTGTAGAATAGACAAAATACTATCCCAACCGTCAATAGACGCAGCGGATTTGATAGGCACGCCGATAACCGGCAACGAAGTCAAAGAGGCCGTCATGCCCGGTAAGTGAGCAGCGCCGCCTGCCCCTGCAATTATAACATTTACGCCTCTTTTATGTGCGTTTTTTGCATAATCAAACATCAGTTCAGGTGTTCGGTGTGCAGAAACAATATTCATTTCATAAGCTATGTCAAACTCTTTCAAAATTTTGGCTGCTTCCTGCATAATCGGTAAATCCGAAATGCTACCCATTATAATACCTACTTTAGCCATGTTTTATCTTTTATGGTTATTTCTAACGCTGATTGTGTATGCAAATTTACCCATTCCGCGCTTAATCAGACCAAGATTTCAAAGAATTCATTTTTTGGAGCATCATTTCATTAATTTTAGCCCATGAAACTGCGTGTAGGAATCTTCATTTTTGACCAAGTAGAGGTTTTGGATTTCGCTGGGCCTTTCGAAGTCTTCGCCACAGCCAAACAAGGCGAAATACATCTTTACGAAGTATTTACCGTTGGGTTAACTGATGAAAATATCAAAACGTTTGGCGGAATGCAAATTGAACCCAACTATACAATTAATAATTGTCCGACACTTGACATTTTTATTTTACCAGGCGCCGAAGACATTTCTTTTCCATCATTATCAAACTCGAAAACATTCGATTGGATTAGAAAACAAAATAGTTCTAATACATTGATATTATCAATTTGCACTGGGGCATTTGTTTTGGCTAGAATTGGACTTCTAAACGGATTAACAGCGGCAACTCATCCATCTGAAAATCAAAACTTTGCTTTAGAGTTTCCGCAATTAGCTCTCAGGAAAGATGCTCGTTTCGTTGACAACGGTAAGATTCTTTGCTCAGCTGGAGTAAGCTCTGGGATTGACCTTGCCTTGTATGTTTTGGAACGTGAACATGGAAAAAAAGTGGCTCAACAAGTGGCCGAAAGAATGGATTATATTCCTCGAAAAAACTCGATAATTTAAAGCAATATTTGCTCAAATTATTTTGAGAAAATGAGCAATTCATTTAGCAAGACAACCACAGCAATATGCAGAGGAAAAATGACATGTTGCCAAGGAATATGATCCGCATTTAGAACATATTTTTCTTCAATATTTTTTGTATCCAAAAGGCTTTCATAAAGCCAAATCCATAAGCAAAGAGTTGAATAAGACTTGTATTCAAAGACAAATAGGCCACTTCAAAACTATTGTTTTTTTGCCAAGAATCTATGAATATTATTACGAGATAAATAGCGATTGGCGTGATAAACCAAAAGGATAAAATCAATGCCAGCGCTAGTAAAATCAATGTTCCGAGCGTAAATATTGCTGGCACGAAATGCAATACTTTCAAAGATTTTGGATGTCTTTTAGAAATGGTGACTCTGGCAATCCCGAAATTGTACACCTGTCTGATAAATTGTTTCAATGAGGTTCGTCTCTTGTGGTAAACAAAGGCTTCAGGGATTAATGCTGTTCGAAAGCCCATTTTCAAAATTTGAATACTCAAATCCAAATCTTCTCCCGCGGCTTTGGCATAAGCAAATCTTATACTCGGAAAACCGCCTGTTTTCTTGAATACTTCTTTAGTGATACCCATGTTGAAACTGCGAGGATGAAACTTTTCTAACTTTTCAGTGCCGCCACGAATGCCTCCTGTGGTGAAAAAAGAAGTCATGGCATAATTGATTGCTTTTTGTAATTTAGAAAATGAATCGTTGGCAGCATCAGGGCCACCGAAAGCATCGACCGGATTTTCTATTAGAAATGCACGAACAATTTTGATGTAATCAGGTGGAATTACACAATCCGAGTCAAGAAAAATGCAATATGAGCCATTGGAGCGTTCTACACCAAAATTTCTACTCAAACCTGGACCTGTGTTCTCCTTGAAGAAATAGTGTATGGGGAAATCTTCCATAAATTGAGTGCAAATTTCTTCACAAGGAGCAGTTGATCCATCTTCAACGATGAGCACCTCAAAATTTCTATCGCTTTGATTCTTTAGACTTTGCAACAATTCCAACACCTCATCAGGCCGATTAAAAACCGGAACAATCAGCGACAATGTAATTTCTTGTTGTTTCAAAGCTAACTATTTTGCAACTTTTTCTAACATCGGAACAAATGCACAGTCTCCGAATACTTCTTCTTGCAATGTGCCGTCCGCTTTTTTGGTGTAGCGATACATTATTTGTTTGCCATCTGCGCCAATTGGAATAACCAACCGACCACCTGTCTTCAATTGTTCAACCAATTTTTCTGGCAAAAATGGTGCGCCACAAGTCACTAAAATACCATCAAATGGGGCATAAGTCGCCAAACCCTTGTATCCATCTCCGAAGAACAAGGAAGGTGAATATCCCAAATGATCCAAACTACCTTTTGATTTAATAAACAGTTCTTTTTGACGTTCAACACTCCAAACGCGAGCACCAATGGCACATAAAATTGCAGTTTGATAGCCAGAACCTGTACCGATTTCCAAAATTTTGTGTCCTTTTTTCAGCTCAAGCAATTGTGTTTGAAAACCAACTGTGAAAGGTTGAGAGATTGTCTGGCCTGCTCCAATAGGAAACGCCTTATCTTGATAGGCAAATTCTAAAAAAGACGAATCGAAAAAATAATGTCTTGGTATGAGTTGCATAGCATTCAAAACACTCTTGTTGTGAATGCCTTTTACTTGCAAATCTTCGACCAATTTGCGCCTCATGCCTTTGTGCTTAAATGAATCCAACATAATGTTCAAAGTTATATATATGAAAAATGCCCGAGCATAAAATCCCGAGCATTTATCAACATATTTTTTTCAATTGTTTAGTGCTCCTGTGGCTCCTCTTCAGCTACTGGAAATAACTTGGGTGCATCGGCAAATCCTTGCAAACGATCCAAAAATTCCTCTATCTGACCAATCGAAAGGTTCTTTCCAATAATTTTTTTATCCTTATCTAGCAAAAACACTTTAGGATTCGCTACCACATCAAAATACTCCTGATACTGTAAAGATTGCACATTGGTATATTTTGGGATAAACTGCCATGGGTCCTTCGTTGCCTGCTCGTAGAGCCAATTGGTTATTGCCACATTGATGAATGTCATGTTATGCTCCACTATAAAAGCTTTCCACTTTTCAAAATCCTCACCTGTGGCTTTGCCTACAGCAAAAACCTCAACACCCCGAGCCTTCATCTTTTCATTGTACAAACGCGCTATTTTTGGTGTTTCTTTTTTACAATGACCACATTCTGGATCCCAAAAATACAAAATTGTGTACTCAGCTTTTAAGTCATACAATGAATACCAGCGATTATTAGTAGAATCAGGCAAGGACAAATTATGAGGCCGAACACCTACCACCAAATGCCGCAATTTATCTGCCCTTTCACAAAAAGTTTGCAATTTGTCTGGCTGCAACCAATAAATTAAATTGCTTGGATTACCAAGATTAGGACAGAAATATCTCACAGCAAGCATAACCCATACTTTATCATGACCCATTATTTTGGATTTATCGTATTTCTGCACCAAATAGGTCAAAACAAACTGAAACATGTTTGATTTTTTATCCAAACGCTCGATTAAATCAATACCATAAAATAAAATAGTATCTGGTAACTGAAGCATCATTTGGTCGCTGAAATACAAATCTAAACGTTGTTCGAAAATGGCAAAATTCACTAATCGATCGTCCTTAAACTCCACATTATCAAAGAAATGGGCACGGTAATAAATGAAGGTAAAATTAGAATCAACCAGCGAGCCGTCATCATTTCTTGGTGCTTGAGGAACATCAATCTCAATGCCCATCTTCACAAATTTTCCTGTCAAAAATCTTTCATTATCATTTGCAAACTTGGTGATGTAAGCCTTCATCCGATCATTCAGTTCTTTTAGCTTCGCTTCATCATTGCCACTTGCCTGAATCTGAGAACGCTCACGATTTCCCTTTACCAATTCCTTTAAATAAGCATAAAATAACTTATTTTCTTCTGATTTTTTGACATCCGCCGTTTCCGGACCCATGGTAACATAATCAAGATGAATTTCAACCTCTTTATCCAAGGAAGACTTAATGAAATCTAGTGACTTTTTTCCAGGGAAATATAAGGACATCATGCCATCTTTATGCTTTTTACCATCGAAAATAGCAAAGTTATTCACGATTTTTGCTGTATCAGCCATGTACTTTTTATTGCCAAAATGCCTAATTAGATAAACCGTTTCGTCTTCTGCATTTGTAATTTTGAACTTGATTTGCTGTGCGAATCCGGAACACGAAATTCCGATGAAAATAATCAATAACCATTTGCTCATGATACTATCCCTTTTTGTTGTTTTCTATTGATTCAAATATTAGACCAAAGTTAAAATTTCTGTACGTTTTTCATGTGATAATGATAGAAAAATCTAAATACCAAATAATAAACGCAAAGCAAACCGTTTTAGTTGCTCTGTCTTAAAAAAGATAAATACGCCGATCTTTTACTTGCCCTTAACTGCCTGAAGCACTTTACGTCTGTTCCAAAAAACAATACAAGTAGCAGATAAAAGCATCAAGAAAAGTCCCCACAGAGAGGGTGAAAAAGTCACTATAAATCCGAAATTAATAAACATTTGATCTATCGCAAATTTTGCTAAAAAGAAGAATACGAGAACTACAAAAGCTACCCAAAGCAAAAGTTTAATGAAGAATTTATGGAAATATGCAGCAATTTGTTTGGGGTGATAGCCTAATTTCAACATGGTTTGTATTTCATAATCAGAATCTGCAACAAGTAACATAGAAAACTGAGCAATCAACATAGCAGAGAGAAGAACAATCAAAACAGCGATTAAAAACAACACGCCTAAAACAGCAAAGAGCATACCTTGAATTTTCACTACAAGCAATTCATTTTGTTTGATTTCTAAGTTCAAATCATCTATCAATTGCTCAAAATCACCATATTTATTTTGATTCATCTTCAAGACCAATTGAGTTGTTTGTAAGGCATTTGAGTCCGCGAAATTCTGATTTCCAAAATCCATGAAACTCATCGGGACAAGCACTGCATTCATTTGATTTGAAAAACCAGCAATTCGCGCATCATAGCTCATTTTTCCACCCTTTCCTCTCAATTCAATGGTGAAATTGAGTGTTTTTGCAATATCTTCTGATACCTGTGGGATTTTATAAGATGCAGCAAATTGGTTGAGCATAAGCATAAAATCTCGAGGCATCACCAAAGGTATAAACGCTGCATTCTCGTTCCAACTCCAATTGTCTAAGTGCACATCCAATAAATCGTCATTTATAGCTTGTAAGAAAATGTCGGTACTAAAAAAAGGTAAACCCTCTTCTCGCATGGCGAGGGATACATAAAATTGATTGTTCACAATGGGAGCTACGTGAAGCACAGCCTGATGACTTTCGAGTGCTTCCAAATCCGAATCTGTAAAAACACCTTGACCATTATCAAAAACTGTATATTTCGTCACTTTTTTTTGAGCAATCACCAAATTCTCACCCAAAGATTCAGACCCAGCACTCAAATTCAGAATAACGCCAAAATAGTGAACAGCAAGCATCAAAAATAGCAGGCCAACAAAAGCGCCAAGGGCAACAATGGACAACTGCCATCGGTCCAATTTCCCGAAGAGCATTCGTTTAATCATCACAAATAGAGCATTTTATTGAATTTACTAGAATATGACTCTCCGAGTGTTGTCATTAAACAGCCTGTTTGAAGCTGATCACAGCGCTCCAAAATCAACTCAAGTGCTAGTGCCTTATTTGCCTGATCCAAATGACTAAATGGTTCATCCATAAGCAAATATTTAAATTTAGGAATCAATGCGCGCACAATTGCTACACGTTGTTGCTGCCCAAACGATAAGGTTCCACACATCTGGTTCAGTTTGTCTGCTAATCCCAATTTGCCGAGCATTTCAACAATTTCATCAAAATTCAAATCGCTGCCCAAATCCCATTTGATCCTCAAGTTTTCTTCGGTGCTTAGATTGGGGAAAAGCTGTAAATCCTGAAAAACAACAGAAAAAACATCCCTTCTCAAGCTTGTCCATCGGTCTAAATCAAATTGTCTGATGTTCTGGTTTTGGAATAAAATACGCCCAGAATAATCTGAGCGCAAACCATATAAAATATGAAGAAAGGTTGTTTTACCTTTTCCACTAGACGCATTGAGCAACGTTTTATCTGAAAAATCTATGAAGAATGAATTGTTCCAAATCGAATCTTCACCAAATTGTGTGGCAGCTAAAGGTTTTGGAACTATGTCGGCAAATTCTATCTTCATTAGAATCAAAATTCTGAGACCCAACCTCTAACGATTCCGCGCTCTTCATTCTTGATAAAATTGAGTATCAGTTGCCTTTCGGCACAATCAGCAATTGAACTTTCAATGATGTCCACTGCCTTTTTTACATTCGAATTTTGCACAAATAAAATTCTATAAATATCTTCTATCACCCGGACTTGCTCATCTGAAAAATCTCGTCTTCGCAAACCGACTGAGTTCACACCAATGTAAGATAGCGGTTCTCGGGCCACACGAACAAAAGGCGGAATACTTTTGCGAATCAATGAAGCGCCACCTACAAAAGCATGAGCGCCAATGGTTACAAATTGTTGAGCAGCAACTTTGCCTTCTAAAATAGCAAAATCTTGAATTGTGACATGACCTGAAAGCCCAACATAATTGGCCAAAATCACGTTGTTTCCAATTTGGCAATCATGAGCCACATGCACATAGCCCATCAAAAGGCAATTGTCGCCAACTGCTGTTTTCATTTTATCTGTTGTGCCTCGATGAATCGTTACACATTCACGAATTATGGTGTTGTTTCCGATTTCGCAAGTCGTATATTCGCCAGCATACTTCAAATCCTGAGGCACAGCACCAATTACAGCTCCCGGAAATATTTCGCAATTGCTGCCAATCCTTGTGCCTGGATAAACCACCACGTTAGGTCCAATCTTGGTATTATCGCCAATCCATACATCTTCGTAGATTGTAGAAAATTGTTCTACTACAACACCCTGACCCAATTGTGCTTTTAAAGAAACGACTGCCAAATTACTTACCATGATCTTATTCCTTGTCTTTAATTACTTGAGCCAACATCACCGATTCCGAAACAGGTTGTCCATTCACATATGCCACACCTTTCATATTTACCAATCCACGTCTTATTGGACTAATCAACTTTAGTTCGAATACAACAGTATCTCCAGGGATTACTTTTTGCTTAAACTTAGTTTCATCAATTTTCATGAAATAGGTCGAATATTTCTCTGGTTCATCCACTTTGCTAAGAGCAAAAATACCACCAACTTGAGCCATAGCTTCGATTTGCATCACACCTGGCAAAACAGGGTTTCCTGGGAAATGACCAGTAAAATAAGGTTCATTCATGGTCACATTCTTGATTCCAACAATATGATTTTCCCCAATATCAATAATGCGATCCACCATCAAAAATGGATAGCGATGCGGCAACATAGATTCTATCTTATTGATGTCATAAACTGTCTTGGTCAAATCAAATTGCTTTCCGCGTTTTGATTGCTTCACGATTTGCTCTTTCAGTACTTTGGCGAACTGAACATTTCCATAATGTCCTGGGCGTGCAGCCAATACATGGGCTTTTATAAATTTCCCGACAAGAGCCAAATCACCAACAATATCGAGTAATTTATGTCGTGCAGGCTCATTTCTAAAATGTAGTTGAACGTTGTTTAACACACCAACTCCTCTTTGTTCAATTTTCAAATCTTCTTTGCCAAGCAACTTTGCCAAGTGATCCAATTCCTCTTGAGGTACATGCTCGCGTTCTACCAAAATAATGGCATTGTCTATATCTCCACCTTTAATCAAATTGTTTTTCGCTAAAAACTCAAGCTCTTTCAAAAAAACAAATGTTCTACATGGTGCTATTTCTGTATTAAAATTCTCAATGCTGTAAATACTCGCATGGTCAGTACCTAAAACAACGGACTTATAATCAACCATTACAGTTAGTCGATAAACATCATCTGGAATTGCCAAAAACTCTATCCCGCGCTCTTCATCTTCCCAAGGAATATTTTCGTCGAGAATAAAATAAACACGTTCAGCTTCTTGTTCTTCAAATCCTACTTCCAAGATTTTTTTTACAAAAGGAGCTGAACTTCCGTCCATAATTGGCATTTCAGGACCGTCAACTTGAATGAGCGCATTGTCTACCAAGTTACCATAAAGAGAGGCCAACACATGTTCTACAGTGTGCACTCTGGCACCATTTTGTTCTAGTGTAGTTCCGCGATTAGTATCTACTACCAAATCACAATCTGCTTTAATAATCGGTTGTCCTTCAAGGTCAACGCGCTGAAATTTATAACCATGATTGGCTGGGGCTGGGCAAATCGTCAAATTCACTTTAGATCCAGTATGTAAACCTATCCCATGAAACGAAATGGCATCTTTTAAAGTTCTTTGTTTGTCACTCATTTTTTACTCTTTTACTTTCAATTTATCTTCTATGATTTGCAAGCGTTTTAATATTTGCGGCAGTTTTCGGAAGCCAAAGTAGGATTTTTTAAAATCATCTATAGGAATTGCTGGAGAACCTAAAAGTATTTCGCCTTCTTTTCTTATATCATTGGGCACGCCAGATTGGGCTGCAATTTTTACTTCATCCGCAATTTTTATATGCCCGCTAATTCCAACTTGTCCACCTACTTGCATGCGTGCACCTAGTTTAGTTGAACCAGCAACGCCCACTTGAGCGGCCATTACTGTATTTTCTCCCACTTCTACGTTGTGTGCAATTTGCACCAAATTATCCAATTTCACTCCTTTTCTGAGGATTGTTGAACCCAAAGTAGCTCTATCTATGCAAGTATTCGCTCCAATTTCTACAAAATCCTCTAAAACAACATTCCCAATTTGAGGCACTTTGTTGTAGCTATTTTCTTGGTTAGGAGCAAAACCAAAACCATCTGCACCAATAACTGCACCGGCGTGAATCACGCAGTGGTTTCCAATAATACAATCCGCATAAATTTTAACACCTGCATAAATCACACAGCCATCACCAATTTTCACGTTATCACCGATATATGTGTTGGGATAAATCTTTACATCGTTGCCGATAACTGCGTCTTCAGCAATATAAGCGAAGGCACCCAAATACAAATCTTTCCCGATTTTCGCTGAATCAGCCACAAAATTAGGTTGTTCTATTTTCGGTTGTTTAACACGAAATTGATTGTAAGCTTCCAATAGTTTGGCAAAGCAAGCATAAGCATCATCAACCTTAATTAAGGTTAATTTACTTGGTAATTTTTTAGAAGGGCTAAATGTTTTATTGACAATAGCAACTGAGGCTTGCGTATTGTAGATGAACTCCTCGTATTTAGGATTGGCCAAAAAACAAAGTGTATTTACTATACCTTCTTCAATTTTTGACAAACCACGCACCACAATTGATTCATCGCCTTCAATTTCTCCATTTAATATTCCCGCTATTTGTGCTGCAGTAAATTCCATTTTCCAAAAGTATATATTATCATCTTAACAATTTCTAAACCGTCATATTTTGAGTAGGATAACACACGGCATATTTTGTGACTGGTTTGCTGAGTGTAGATATATTGAGATTATCCGAGGCTATGGTTAGCGGAATAATTTCACCGTTTGACATGAGGATTTGTATTTGGTCTCGCTCAGAGTTGTACGCTTTGTTGGTCAATGCGTCTGAAATAACAAACCAAGACGCATCTTCCTTGTGTATATTGAGCACATTTGAGGCCATATCACGCTCCAGCTGCATACGTTCTTCACTGGGCGGTACGGTTAGAAACTCTATTTTTAACAAGCGGCGCTCGATTATACCTCTACTGAGAATAGATAAAACACGATCTTCGTGATTGGCCCAAACTTTAATCGCACCGAGAATATCATAATCATCTAGCAATAAAAAATGCTCAAGAACTCCCTTATCAGACTCAAAATCTGCTTTGCTAACTTGTCTTTTCAAAAAGAAGAGCAATGCAGGCGAGCCAAAAAGTTCAGCGCCATGCTCAATGACCCACTTGGCGCGTTCCAATGTTTTTATGAGCATATATTCAGCAGCTACAACGGTTTTGTGCATGTAGGCTTGCCAATACATCAATCGCCGAGAGGTGATAAATTTCTCTACTGAGTATATCCCTTTTTGTTCAACGACTAAATTATCATTATGAACATTCAACATTTCTATAATACGCTCGCTGCCAATTCTCCCCTCATAAACACCTGTATAAAAGCTATCACGATTCAAATAATCCATGCGATCCATATCCAATTGCCCTGAAACCAACTGGTGAAGAAAGGGTCTTTCGTATTGGTCATTAAAAATTCGAATGGCTCGTTGAATCGGATCTCCAAATTCTTTTACCAAACGATTCATTATTTGTGCCGAGACATCTTCATGTGAAATACCTTTTATGATTGTATGCTCTAGAGTATGTGAGTATGGGCCATGTCCAATATCATGCAATAAAATGGCTACGAGCACCGCGGCTTCTTCGTCGGCGCTAATTTCCGTGCCCTTTCTTCTGAGCACTTCAATAGACTTTTGCATCAGATGCATGGCACCAAGCGCATGGTGAAATCTTGTGTGGAGCGCACCTGGATAAACCAAGTGAGTAAGCCCGAGTTGCAAAATTCTACGCAGTCTTTGAAAATAGGGATGCTCAATGAGTTCGAAAAAAAAAGCGTTGGGAATTGTAATAAAACCGTAAATCGGGTCGTTGATAATTTTCTTTGTGTTCGTTTGTGACATAAACGATTATTATGACTTATTTTAAATCTGATTTCAAATCTACAAATTTTACAAAACATGAATGCAAAAATTCTTTGGGCCGACGACGAAATTGACTTACTCAAACCACATATTTTATTTCTTGAACAAAAAGGATATACAGTTGAAACAGTAAATAATGGTTATGAAGCTGTTGAAAAATGTGCGGCAACCGCCTACGATGTAATATTTCTAGATGAAAATATGCCTGGAATATCTGGGCTTGATGCACTTTTGCAAATAAAAACCAAACATCCACACATACCAGTTGTGATGATCACGAAAAGTGATGAGGAATTTATTATGGAGGAGGCCATCGGTTCTAAAATCGCTGATTACCTTATCAAGCCTGTCAATCCGAATCAAATATTACTGTCGTTGAAGAAAATCTTGGATCAAAACAAGTTGGTTTCGCAAAAAACCACTTCAAATTACCAACAGCAATTTAGAGAATTGGGCATGCGCATTGGCGATCGACTGAATAAAGAAGAATGGTCTAAACTTTATTCCGACCTAGTTTATTGGGAATTGGAACTCAGTAAAACCAAAGAAGAAAGCATGACGGATATTTTAATGATGCAAAAAAAAGAGGCCAACAAACTTTTTTGTGATTTCATTGAAGACAATTATCTGGATTGGGTGAATGGAACGGAGCAAGCTCCAGAGATGATACACACTGTTTTCAAAAATCGTATTGCGCCCATGCTTAAAAAAGGAGAAAAAACTTTTTTAATAGTGATTGACAATTTGAGATACGATCAATGGAAAGTTATTCAACCCATCATCGGTGAATATTTCAATATTGAACGAGAAGATATTATCTACTCAATTCTACCGACTGCCACACAATATGCAAGAAACGCCTTTTTTGCCGGATTAATGCCTTTAGAAATTGAGAAAAAATTTCCAAAATATTGGATTGGAGAAGATGCTGAAGGAGGAAAAAATATGTTTGAAGAGCAACTGCTTGAAACACAGCTTAAACGCTTGGGCAAAGACCTCAAATGGAGTTACCATAAAATCACAAATCTTGATGCAGCAAAAAAACTTGCCGATCAGTTCCACCAATTGAAAGATAACGATTTTACTGCCTTAGTTTATAATTTTGTTGATGCACTTTCTCATGCAAAGTCTGAAATGGACATGATAAAAGAATTGGCAGATGATGAAGCGGCTTATAGATCTCTCACTAAAAGTTGGTTTGAGCACAGCCCGCTTTATGAAGTATTTGAGAAAATTAAGGCTAGCGGACAGCGTATTGTTTTGACCACAGATCACGGTACAATTCGCGTTAAAAACCCAGTAAAAATTATTGGAGAACGCGCAACCAACACGAATTTGAGGTATAAAACAGGGCGTAACTTAAGTTACAACAAAAAGGAAGTACATACTGTAAAAAATCCTCATGAGGCCTTTTTGCCAAAGACTACGTTGACTAGCGAGTTCGTTTTTACACGTGAGGATGATTTTTTTGTCTATCCAAACAATTATAACCATTTTGTGAAGGTTTATCAAAATTCATTTCAACATGGTGGGATTTCTATGGAAGAGGTTTTAATTCCTTTTGTAATTTTGAGCCCGAAATAACAAACTATGAAAATAGAATTTATTGCGCAAAATTTAGATGACTTAGCCAAAATTTCTTGCGAAATAATAAAAATACTAGGCGGACCTCGGGTAGTCTGCCTCGTGGGTGAGATGGGTGCAGGCAAAACTACTTTGGTCAAAGAACTTATTCGTAATTTGGGTTCTGAGGAATTGGGTAGCTCCCCTACTTTCGCGTTGATTAACAATTACGAGAGTCTTGATCAAGGGAGTATTTATCATATGGATTTATATCGATTAAACAATTTGGAAGAAGCATTTGATATTGGTATTGAAGACATCATTTATAATAAAAATTGGTGCTTTATCGAATGGTCTGAAAAAATTAAAAATTTGCTGCCAGACAATTACGCTACTATTGAGATTACGGTAAATGATACTCAATTCAGACATATTGTTTTAAGCCAATCAATTTAGTATAATTTCAGATTGCTGAATTTTTGGTAGTGAATAGAAAATGATGTCGGAATTTAAAAAAAAAATCGTAATCTTGTAAATCGGTTTTTCTTAGCCGGAATTGCCTAAAACTTGAGTTATGATTACTGATCCAGAAACGCTTAAGCACTTGCTTAAACTAGGTTCGCTCTCTCCTTTGGAAGAAACCCTCGAAATCAAAAGAAAAAAAGGAAGTCTATTCATAGGAATACCAAAAGAAACCTCATTTCAAGAAAACAGAGTTGCACTGACCCCAGAGGCTGTGTCACTCCTAACTGCCAATGGCCATCGGGTTAAAATACAGAGTAAAGCCGGTGAAGAATCGCGCTTTACCGACAATGAATATTCTGAGTGTGGCGCAGAAATTTGTCATGATGCAAAGGGAGTTTTTGAGTGCGACATAATCTTAAAAGTGGCACCACCTTCAGAGGAAGAAATAGAATTGATGTTAGGGAAACAAACTTTGATATCAGCTTTACAATTGTCTGTTCAACCCAAAGCCATTCTCGAAAAATTATCTCAAAAGAAAATTACGGCAGTTGCATGGGATTATATTCAAGACGATCATGGGATTTTCCCTGTTGTTCGCGCTCTTGGTGAAATTGCCGGCAACACTTCGATACTCATTGCCTCAGAATTGCTTTCCAGCCCGAATGGAAAAGGTATGATGTTTGGAGGCATCACGGGTGTTCAACCAACCGAAGTGGTGATTATTGGAGCAGGTACAGTTGGCGAATATGCCGCACGTGCAGCTTTAGGGCTGGGCGCTTCAATAAAAGTTTTTGACAACAATATAGCAAAATTACGCCGCTTACAGAACGATATCGGGATTCGCATATTCACGTCCGTTTTACAGCCGAAATTGATTTCTAAAGCACTGCTTCGCGCTGATGTAGTGATTGGTGCCATGCGTGCACAGTTGGGCAGAACGCCCTGTGTGGTTTCAGAAGAAATGGTGCAAGAAATGAAAATAGGATCTGTATTGATTGATATTTCAATTGACCAAGGAGGATGCTTTGAAACATCAAGCATAACCAATCACAATGCGCCAACTTTTGTAAAACATGGTGTTATCCATTATTGCGTGCCAAATATAGCTTCACGTGTGCCGCGTACGGCATCTATCGCTTTGAGCAACATATTTAGTCCAATACTAATCGAAATGGGGGAACGCGGTGGTGCTGTTGAATATATTCGATCGGAAATTGGTTTTAGAAATGGAATTTATCTCTATAAAGGAACACTCACAAGTGAAGTTATGGGTAAAGTTTTTGGATTACCTTTTAAAGATATCGAATTGCTTATTCTTGGTCTATAATGAAACATCTCACACCGACTCATGTTTTGTATTTTCAAAATAACTTTCCAAATGCTTGTTTCCTAGACAAAGATGTTTTGGAAAATTACGGTCACGACGAAACTGAAAATTTACAGTTCACACCCGAACTATTAATAAAACCTAGTAACACACTAGAGGTAAGCAATATTCTCTGCTATTGTAATGAGCAACAAATTCCTGTTACACCATGCGGAGCACGAACAGGATTAAGCGGTGGTGCTTTGGCAATTCATGGCGGAATTCTGCTTTCTATGGAACGATTCAATAAGATTTTGCATATTGATGAAAACAACCTACAGGTTACCGTTGAACCTGGAGTTATTACCCAAGAATTACAAAACACTGTTAAAAACAAAGGCCTTTTCTATCCACCTGACCCTGCGAGTAAAGGTTCATGTTTTATTGGTGGTAATATAGCAGAAAACAGTGGCGGACCAAAAGCGGTAAAATATGGAGTAACTGCTAATTATGTAATCAATTTGGAGTTCGTGTTACCCAATGGAGCAATCATCTGGACAGGTGCAAATGTGCTGAAAAATGCCACAGGTTACAACTTAACTCAACTTGTTGTAGGAAGCGAGGGAACTTTAGGTATCGTTACCAAAATCGTTTTACGTCTAATACCTCATCCAACAAAAGATATATTAATGCTCGTGCCATTTAGTAGTGCTACCGAAGCTTGCCGATTGGTTCCAGAGATTTTCAAACAAGGAATCACACCTTCTGCCATGGAGTTTATGGAAAGAGATGCCTTACTTTGGACCTTGCAATTTGTTGACGACTCACCAGTTCGAGTAGCTGACCATCACCAAGCTCATTTGCTGATTGAATTGGACGGTTGGGACGAACAAAGTTTGTTTAGCGATTGCGAAAAAATTTACCAAATTCTAGAATCCTTTGATTGCGACGAGCCTTTAATCGCAGATACTCAAGCTCAAAAAGACGCACTTTGGACACTACGCAGAAAAGTTGGAGAAGCCGTAAAATCTCACTCAATATACAAAGAAGAAGACACTGTTGTGCCGCGTTATGAATTATCTAATTTGCTCTCTGGGGTGAAAGAAATTGGCGCAAAATATGGCTTCAAATCGGTTTGTTATGGTCACGCAGGTGATGGGAATCTGCACATCAATATCATAAAAGGAGAACTGTCTGATCATTTTTGGAACACAGAACTCAAAACTGCGATTCGTGAAATATTCGAACTTACAGTAAAACTTGGAGGCACAATTTCTGGTGAGCATGGCATTGGTTATGTTCAAAAAGAATATATGGATATTCCTTTCAATGAGATACAATTAAATTTAATGCGTTCCATCAAGAATATTTTCGACCCAAATGGAATTATGAATCCTGGAAAGGTTTTTCCGGAGCAATTAAGTTGAACTGATAAGACAGCGCTAAGATTGAGAATTCTTATTCTTTTGGGAAATAAATCACATCTTCAAAAGCATCTAAAACACTTTCCACAACACGTGAGCGCCAAGTAGCTTTGTTTTCGAAAGGCACTAGAAAATTTACAACCAAATACAACCGATCATTTTGCACGTCGAAATTGGCAGAAAGCAATTTTGCGTGAGCATCAATGTCCTCGATATTTGAGCTAAGTTTTAGCAAGCGCGACTCTTTATCTGGTGGTTTGGATAATAGGCGCACCAAGACTTTTTCTTGAGCTTGACTTTTACCAAGTTTCTCAATACTTTTCTCAAGAAAGAATCGATTTGGGATACGAGTAAAATCGTCTGGAATATCTCCTGTTTTATCTAAAATGACATAATAAGTGCCTATATGAATCACTTTACCATGCTCCTCTCCTATTCGTATGTGGTCGCCAATTCGAAAAGGTTTTTTCCTTAGTAAAATTAACCAACCGATAAAAGACAACAAAACCTCACGCAAAGCGAAAGCCAAACCAGTAGTGATGATACCAATAAAAAGAGTAATGTTGTTCAGAGATAAACCTAATAAATTCAATATAGCAAAGGCTGCGATTGTAAATAGCAACCATCCATAAATTTTCGAATAAAAAATCTGTTCTTCCTGTTCGTCAAAAAACTTTTGGATTTTACTTGCAGTAAGCTTGTAAATCAATCTAAAAACGAACATCACAATTGTGGCATGGTGCAAGTGAATGAGGGAAAGACCCCACTTGGTTTTTTCTAAATCAACGATGCCAAAAATCTCATTCGAATAAACCATCAACAGCTTAGAGATCACTATGAGAAGGATCAAAACTATTGACAATATGTGCTTAGAAAAAAACGTCCTTCTCATTTTTTAATTGATCGTGTACAACCAACGCATTTCATCTTCAATATTGCCATACTTAATTCCGTCAATTTCCTCTTGCAATCGTTTAGAAAAGGTTCTGTTTTCTATGTTTGGTAGTTGCAATATCTCATCCCGAAAACCCAAAACGTCAACCTGAGCGATTGTAGCTGCAGTTCCTGCCCCAAAGCATTCTTGTAAGCGGTGCGTTCGAATGGCATCAATTACTTCATCAACGCGAACACGTCTTTCTTCAGTTTTAATCCCCCATAGTTTGGCTAAATCAAATACAGTTCTTTTCGTAGTGCCTCGCAAAATAGTATCTGAATCTTCACTAGGTGAAATGAGTACATTATCGATCATAAAAACGATATTCATTGTACCACTCTCTTCAATGTATTGGTGTGTTTTACCATCTGTCCAAAGCAATTGATGAAAACCTTTATCGCGACCTAATTTGGCTGGATAAAGCGATGCCGCGTAATTACCTGCTGCCTTAGCATTTCCTACACCACCTTCGGCAGCGCGTGTATAATATTCTTCAATTTTCAATCTCAAATGCTCAGAATAATATGCATTTACAGGACATGTAAACACAACAAATCGATAATTATCAGAAGCCTTCACGCCGATATACTCATCTGTTGCATACATAAATGGACGAATATACAAAGCTGAATTTTCAGATCCAGGCACCCAATCCGCATCAATACGCACAAGCTCGCTGATTAAAGAAACGAAACGATCTTCATTGATTGTCGGCATGCAAAGTCGCTCAGCCGAATGATTGAATCGACTGGCGTTCAAACTTGGACGAAACAAAACGATTTTACCATCTTCGTGTTTATAGGCTTTCATGCCTTCAAAAAACGACTGTCCATAATGCAAGGCCGATGCAGCAGGGTGCATAGGAATGGGAGCAAAAGGCTTAATTTCAGGTGTTTGCCAATGCCCATCAATATAATCCATAACCAACATATGGTCAGAAAAAATTCTACCAAAAGGAATGTTTTCAAAATCTACTTGCGAAATTCGAGATGCTGTTGTTTTTGTGATAATCAAATCCGAAATAACTGTATTCATGTGTGTTTGTTTCAAATAGGTACAAATGTACAAAAAATGCCCAATAGGAGTTTTTGTGTTAAACATATACCTTACATTTACACATAAATTATGTTAAACGCTGGAACGCAAAGGCATGAACAAATCGCTCGAAATTCTAGAAAAAAATTGGGGTTATTCATCATTTCGCCCGATACAACAAGAAATTGTGGATGCTGCCATTTATGGCCATGATGTTTTAGCACTCCTACCTACAGGCGGTGGCAAATCGATTTGCTTTCAAGTGCCTGCATTAGCTAGAGAGGGAGTATGCTTGGTTGTTTCTCCTCTGATTGCGCTTATGGAAGATCAAGTCATGAATCTCAAAAAACGAGGCATCTCAGCTGAGTTTATAGTGAGCGGCATGACCTACAAAGAAATTGACATTTTGCTCGACCGTGTTCGATTCGGAAATGTGAAATTCCTTTATACATCGCCAGAACGCCTTCAAAGTAGGCTCTTTATAGACAGGTGTAAAGTCATGAACATTGGACTTATTGCAGTCGACGAAGCCCATTGTATCTCACAATGGGGTTATGATTTTAGGCCACCGTATTTAGATATTGCTGCCCTTCGAGAATGGCATCCAAATACACCAATAATAGCATTAACAGCCTCTGCCACCGAACGAGTGAAAAGTGATATCGTGCATTACTTAAAATTAAAAAAATACGATTATTTTGAAGGTAAATTTAAAAGAGATAATTTATCATACGAAGTTTATCATGTGACCAATAAAGAGGCTGCGATCATACACATGGTAAGTAAATACAAAGACTACACTGGAATTGTCTATTGCCAAACGAGAAAAAGCACCAAATTTATCACACAAGTTTTACGGGCCAACCAATTATCAGCAGACTTTTACCATGGGGGACTCACACGCGAGGAAAGAAAAATCAAGCAAGATGACTGGATTTCTGGAAGTACGAAAGTGATTGTAGCAACCAATGCTTTTGGGATGGGCATCGACAAACCCAATGTACGATTCGTATTACACTACGAATTCCCAGATTCTTTGGAGGCTTTTTATCAAGAAGCAGGAAGAGCAGGAAGAGATGGAAACCCAGCGCGAACCTTGGCATTTATTGGTGACCACGATTTAGAAAAATTAGAAGAACGTTTGAAACAACGATTTCCTGAATCCGAGGATATTAAAAGAGTTTTCAATGCGCTGTGCAACTTTCTACAATTGGCTATCGGATCTGGCAAAGATGAAACCTATGCATTAGATATCAATGAGTTCGTGAAGAAATACAATTTTGATTTGCTGCTCGTTTACAATGCTCTGAAAGTTTTAGAACTCAACAAGACGCTATCCTTTACGGAAAATGCCTTTGACAAAACGAGGATTTCGTGCTTAGTAAATAACACCATACTTTATGATTTTCAAATCAAACAAAAAGCATTAGACCCGTTAATTTCAATGATTGCAAGAACACATGCCGGTATTTTTGGTGGTTTCGTCAACCTGGATGAAAATGGACTTTGCAAAGCTCTAAAAATAAGTAACCAACAATTAAAAAGTCAACTCAAACTTTTAGAATCAAACGGGCTTTTTGAAATCAATTGGCGTATAGACACACCACAAGTCACTTTTATTCAAGAACGCCTACCAGACACCCATTTTTTCTTGAAGCCAGAGGTTTTAAAAAACCGCAAAGAAGTTGCGATAGAAAAATTCAATTTTGTCGTTGACTACCTCAGTCAGCCCATCTGTAGAAGTCAACAACTTGTTCAATATTTTGGCCAAAAATCAGAAAAATGTGGTATTTGTGATGTCTGTAAGTCTGAAAGCAAAAGCAAAAGCAAAACACAAGCAAAGCCAAAAAACATTCAAGAGGTCATTTTAGAATTTTTAGATGAACCAAAAAACTTGATTGAAATAAAAATGCATTTGTCGCAAGCCAACGAGAGCAAAGTTCGGGAATTACTTTTCGAACTGCTTGATGATAGAAAGATTGTTTTTGACGGTAAATTATACTCAAAAAAAGAATAAATAATGAAATTTAGTTTGCCGAACAAGGCGAAATAAATGCTATATATTCGAATAATAAAACATCCGAGAATCGACTAATCTAAAGTCAAAACACACCTTTAAAAATCATGTAAAATACTGATATTTAAGTAAATAAAATGCCGTCAGGAATTATATTTGCAAACTAGGAATTATGTAAATACTTCGCCTACATTTGCACCATGCACGTAGCCAATATTTTCGATCTCACTCTGCCTCTGAAAAATCCAGTTTTGCTATTTTCTTTGATTCTTTTTATTATTCTTTTTGCTCCATTAATTCTCAATAAATTAAAAATTCCTCACCTAATAGGTCTGATCATTGCTGGCGCTATTATTGGTCCAAATGGATTGAATTTGATGCTCAGAGATAGTAGCATCATTCTTTTTGGAACTGTTGGACTTCTTTACATCATGTTTCTGGCTGGTTTGGAAATTGACATGGCAGATTTCAAGAAAAACAGCAAGCGAAGTTTGGTTTTTGGCCTTTACACGTTTATCATTCCAATGACTTTAGGTACATTGACTGGCTTTTTCTTCCTAAAATTTTCGATGCTCTCTTCTGTACTTCTTGCCAGTATGTTTGCTTCTCACACACTCATTTCCTATCCCATTGTAAGTAAACTTGGTGTAGTAAAAAATAGAGCTGTAAATATCACCGTTGGCGGCACACTCATTACAGACACTCTTGCTCTTTTAGTTTTAGCAGCGGTGGTTGGCATGACTTCTGGTGAAGCAAATGGTTTATTCTGGCTAAGACTTTCTGGATCAGTCATAATTTTCGGTTTAATCATTTTATTCATTTTTCCGATTATAGGCCGGTGGTTTTTCAAGAAATATACCGACAATATTTCGCAATACATCTTTGTGCTGGCTATGGTGTTCATGGGTGCGTTTCTAGCTGAAGCTGCTGGAATTGAAGGGATTATAGGCGCCTTCTTAGTTGGATTGACTCTAAATCGCCTTATACCTCATACGTCACCCCTCATGAATAGAGTTGAGTTTGTTGGTAACGCACTTTTCATTCCGTTTTTCTTGATTGGTGTAGGAATGTTGATTGATTACAGGATATTTTTTAAGGATATTGAAACACTTAAAGTAGCAGCAACAATGATTGTGATAGCAACTTTAGCGAAATTTTTAGCTGCGTGGCTAACACAAAAAACTTTTAATTTCAGCAAAAATGAGAGACGATTAATTTTTGGTTTGAGTAATTCCCAAGCAGCAGCTACCTTAGCAGCAGTTTTGGTAGGATATAATATTATTTTGAATCAAAACGAAATTGACCAGGCGCTATTACAAGGACTAATTGTTGAACCAAATAGACTTTTGAATGAAAGTGTGTTAAATGGAACTATTTTAATGATTCTTTTCACCTGCACAATTGCTTCGTTTGTAACACAAAAAGGAGCACAAAATATAGCTCTTGCCGATGCTGCCGATGATTCAGATGATTCTCTCGAAGAATCAGAAAGAATTTTGGTGGCAACGAACAATTTAGACACCACTGAGGAATTGATTAATTTGGCCTTAACAATCAAATCTAAAAGCAACAAAGCTGGATTGTTTGCACTTAACATTATTGAAAATGAACACTCTGGTGGTCACGAACTAAAAGAAGCCAAGAAAATACTGAACAGATCTGTAATCACTGCATCGGCTGCGGATATGCCCGTGCGCGACATGTTGCGCTACGATTTGAATATTGGCAACGGTATCACAAATGTGGTAAGAGAACAGAGAATAACAGAATTAATTTTAGGACTACACGAGCCTAAAGGAATTAGCGATTCTTTTCTTGGCAACCTTTCTGAAGGCATTTTATCCAAGAGCAATCCAACGACAATTATTTACAGACCTATCCAACCCTTGTCTACCATAAAACGACATCTTATTTTTGTGCCCGACCGTGCTGAAAAAGAAATTGGATTTCTATTTTGGCTGCTGAAAGTGTGGAACATTGCTCGAAATACTGGAGCTAAACTGGTTTTTTACTCGAGCGAAAATACACTTAATTTTATCAAGGATATCAACCACAGTCATCCGATTTCTTGCGAATTTGTTGTCTTTCACGATTGGAGTGAATTCCTCGTGATTTCCCGATTTATCAAAAAAGACGATGCCTTGTTTATAGTCTTGAGCAGAAAAGACCATCCTTCATACAATGCTCAGATGAGTAAAATTCCAGGGTATTTAAATAAATATTTCCAGAATACCAATTACATCCTTATTTACCCTTCGCAAATCGGAGTTAATATGCTCAATGCAAACAACTTAAACAATCCATCCTTGATAGAATCTATAGATAAATTGGATGACTTTGGAAAACTAATCGCTAACCTTTTTAAAAGAAAATAAGTGTAAAATTGCTCTAAGCACAATCTCATTTGGATAGAACCGCTCAAGATAGTCTTGGTAACTTAAGATTATCGTAATTTTCTAAAAACTATACATTACGAGCTGGCCTTCAACGAAAGTGAGACAATTTCTATTACCAACATAGCGCACAAACTTTGATCCTCTAAAAGATAGCTTTGGCTCAAGGTCACGTCCGTTGTCAGAAGCCTCGAAGAATGTAATTTCATTCTGTACATCATTTAAAACAAGCAAACCAACAAGATTACTCCCTTCTGTAACAGGTTCAACTGCAGAAACTTCGGCTACTGGTAAAGTGAGTAAATTGCCTTTGATCAATCTCGGCCAATAAACGTAAACGTCATTATCGTACTTGAGCAACCAAATATATTCCTGATTTTGCGCAAAAATACCTATTACTTGTGGCCTGATATTATTAAAAATTTGCTGTTCGGCACCAAACATTATACGATGAACTCCTTTTCCATTTATGGTTTCAACAACATGAATTTTTCCATCTATCTTATGAGAAAACTTTATTTCACCACTCAAAGGCTCTTTGAACCATTTGTTTTTAGCAATATCAACAGCATGAAATTCATTAGTTCCAAAATAACCGATATGCAAGGCTCCTTTGTAATTAAAAGCATGCAGTTGGGGCAAACTCTCAGACAAACCTATGGGGATATTCAACCGTTCTACCTCTCCTGTTTTCAAGGACAATTTATGCAGTTTCTGCTCGCTGATAAAGGTGATAAATTTATCGCCATTCCAAACATAAGTTGCAATGGTACTCTGAATTTTGCCTTTGAAGGCGTATTCCTTTTGAGCAACACCACTTTGGTCTGGAATCCAATACAACTTTTCAAATGTCTCAATCAGAAATCCCTTGTCGAGAGCATGAATCGTTTTAACGCCTTCGCTCAAGGTAATCGAAGTTAAAATGGCTTTATTCGCATCTACAATTGAAAATGCCCTATCGGCTGGATTAAAAATTCCAACATAAGGGTTCACATTAAGGTGAAAAGAGCTGTTTATGTTTTTCAGTGAAAAGTTCCAAACCACTTGTGCCGTTTTAGATTTGACGTCTGGACTATTTGCTTGATTCGATTCACCAGCAAATACGACTGAACGCAACAACCCATCTCGGTTCCTGAAATAGCTAAAACCATGAGAGGCAGCAATTGGCAAGCGCGCGACTTGATTTTGGCTTAACAAGCGTTGTTGATTGAACCAACGATAATGTACATTATTCGCACTATTATTTGATATTTCTTCAAATTTTGTTGTGGTATTGAAACCTGACTGCATTTGATAAGAAAGTGCAACATCTTCAAGAACAGATTGACTGATGGACAGTACAATACTGTTTTCTAAAGCGATACCGAAAATTTTGTCATGCTCAGGAATTACATTTCGAAGTTCTTTAATTAGTATATTTTCAAATTGCGAATTACCAGAGATTGACTCCAACAATTCATTCGCTGAAAACAAATCAGAAACAGGTACGACAAAAAGCGGAATATTGTTGTACGCACTAAAAATAACTCCTGACTCGCAATACTCCATCAAAGGTGAACTGGTCCAAGAAGGATAAAGTGACTGTAACAAATTCTTGTCTAAAAACTCGAAATAGGAGATTGATTTTGGCAGCAAATTGTAGAATGTCAAATCACTTGAACCCATAGATTGAACCTGGATTTCAGGTTTTGGAACATTAAAATAAGCTCTGTAACCTGAACCAAAACAATAAAACTCTTGTATCTCTTCTCCCAACAGATAAATAAAAGATGCATTTTTGTCGCGTTGATTGAACCTCTCATCAAACTGTGAATTCAAATCTGTGCGCAACATTGACTCATCACCATTGGATAAAATATGAAAATTACCTGCAGTTCGAATTGTCCAAACCCCGTCCCTATCATTAACAGATAGAAACTTGCGTTCAACATTTATACCCAAATCATAACACAAACTATCTAACTGAACATCTCTAAACTCGCGACTTTGCTCAAAAGCCAATACGTAATGTTTCTCATCAATTTGTTGTACAATGACTGATTTCCAGTAAGGCGACGCTATCAATTCATCGAACCAATCAACCAAACGCCTATTGTTAATTGTCCAATCCAAATCGCTAGGCCTGCATTCATCCGGTCTGTTGAATATGTAAACGGGTTTATCCTGTGAAAAATAAGCGGAAATTTCGTTCCGTTTACTCAAATCTTTCGACCAAAGCAAACCAAACGCGATGACAAACAACGCCAACGCGGCAAGAATTCCAATTATTATCTTTGTTTTCAATAGCTAATCTATTGTACAAATGTATCCAATTGTTATGGTGATTTGAGCAGTAAAATCAAAAGCTACTAACAAACGAATATTGAAAAAGCTAAGCCTTGAAAAGAATGACTTAGATTAGATTTTAGCCAGTCGGAGCATAAACCTCTAAAGTGAAAAACACTGCTAAATCAACATCATTCCATACTCTTATTTTCAGGCGCCTTATCTGGTTTCCCGATTAATACAGCAAAGCCAAAATTTGCATGCCAATTTTTAGAACCCGACAGATTTAAAACGCCAAGCACATTATCGGTCATAGCAAAAAACTGGACAGAGCCTAGTCTCAAATTTAGTCCAAGACCAACATTTGTGGCTGATCGACCATAAATCGAATAATTTGCCGAAGCGCTAAGAATTTCGCCCAATTTCAATGTGCCACCAAGAGATAAACCTGGCCGATAATGCCCTAATATAAACTCATTGAACCAAAGCGCATTCAAATGCAAAACAGGAAGGACTTTGAATGTAGCGCCAAAATAAAAACGGGTATTCAGAGACGTAGTATAAGCATCATTGTTTTGGGAGGCATTAAAAACACCAGTCAAAGAATCTGTAAAATTATTGACGAAACTGGAGCTATCGGCCATAAAATCATTGATATCTACCCCTTCGAAAGTGAAATTGACATCATTGGAAATAAAATTTTTGGTATTTGACTTCCAACGAATATACCCCAAATCTACAACACTTGCTGAAAAATCAAACATGTCGTTGAGTTTAAAAGTCGCCCCAAAATCCATACCCATTCCCAAATTGGGAAAATTTAATAAATTCTGAAAGCCTATATTTTGCAAATTAAAATCCAGCGTGTTGAGCGCATCTGGACTTGAAGAATACGCATGCATCGCACCGTCTATCGTGATGTCAAAAGTCTGTGGGTCGGTATAAATACCTAGCTGTGATTTAGCCGTATGAACATTAGCAATTCCGGAAATCAACTTAAAGCGAGCACCAAGAACCAATCTATCATCAAAAAATGTGCGATTCGCACCCAAAGCATATTCAATATAGGAGTTAAATTTCAATCCTAAGCCATCTAAATCTGCCCGTTCACCAAGCAAACTGCCACCGTTACCTTCAAAAACAAATCGAAACAAATCACGTGGGTAAATAAAACTAAACTGCGTACGGTTGGTGGCCGTTAAAGAAAAATGTGTTTTCCCTATGCGAATACCCAGTCCAAATAACTCATTTTGAAAATCCAAGTTAATGTGATTAGTCTGATCCATTTTTGCAATAGCTTCTGCGGGACGAAACTCAAGAGAATCGTCATAATCTCGTTTATACAGCAACTCGTTCATGGTAAAACCACTGTGATTGAGCCCGAAACTATGCATACCTAGAGCTAAATTTACATAAACGCGAACATTTGGTCGAAAAGCAGGATTGAGATGAATGGCTTGGTGCATATTCTGATGCTGATGCAAAGTGAAATTTCTCTGAGCAAGTAAATTTTGTGTGGCAAATAAACTGAGCAAAAGCACCACTAACTGTGTGTGTATTCTGTTTTTCATCTTGCTGACAATTAAAAATTCATTTTTGCTACAATCTGCATAGAGAGTTTCATTTTGAGATTGTACCAATCAAAAAACTTGACTACAAGCCCCAAAGGACCGTCTGTGGTTTGTGTATTTCCCTCAATTTCTACAAATTTAACGTCTGGCAGCAGAGAGAGCTCATCTTCCTCCAAAACAATATCTGTTACTTTATACCCTCTTTGGCTCACCACTCCTTCGCTATTTACCAATGCGGGCTCAACGACAGTTGTCGATTGATTGAAAGCTGAAAACAAGACATTATAGTTTTCATCCATAAACCGCACTTGCGCACCCAATTCAATAGGAAAGCCATTGTCCATAATCAATCTGAACATCACATATTCAATCAAAGCTATGTCCTGCGTCAAATTAAAAGGCACTGTATCTCGAACGCCAAAACCATAAGCGAAGCCCTCAAGTGGTAATTCAAGTTCAGATTTAATTTTCATCTTACTCGTATCACTCAAAAAATTTAAATTTGCACTTGGCCCGTCAGGATTTGTAAAGGCGCTTAGACCAAAGGCCAAATATTTCGGAACAGGCGAGATTATACTGGAAATATTCGAAGTGTTGGCACTATTGAACACAATCAAAGTCTGCACAAGTCCGCCCATAAATGAAGGGAAATTAATATCAAAAACACTCGGGTAACCCGTAAGCAAATATTCCTGACCACTACTAACAATTATCGTACGAAGATTACTCAAATTGATGCGGATAGGCAGGCCAATTGAACTTTCAGCAATCAAGCGCAAACTCGGGTTTGTGAACTCAAAATACCCTTGTCCCGTGCCATTCTGAAATAAATTAAACAAAATAGAATCGGACAAATTAAGAACAGATTGCTGCCCGAAATAACCGTAAACATTGGCAAATGCCATATTGCTAGTTGATACTGAAACAGATATATTTTCGCTGCCTGAAATTGATTGACCGCTGCCCTGAACATTGGTTTGGATATTGACCACCAAAGTATTCACAGTAGTATTCCCCACTGTGCAATCTACATTAGCATCTGATAAATTAAAAGTCGCTGATGCTACATGAGGCACAGTGCCTGAATAATTTAACTGAACCAACTGCTGCATAGGATTTCCGCCAATGGTAATTCCTGGAAAAGTGATTGTCAGAGTAACATCATGGGCCAAATTGGTGGAAAAATTTAAGGTCAACTGACCACTTTTAAGTAACATTGTATGAATCTCAACCCCAGATGTTCCTTGCACCGAAAAATCTTTTTGGGTGCTCGTGGTGATTGACCCACTAAAGCCATTACTCGCACTAAGGTTCATGTCAGCAGAAGAAATGTTGAAATTTTCATTAATTTGATTTAACCCAACTACGGATTCGCCGTCAATAACCGTCAAATCACTCTTGTAAACCAAAGCAACAGCTCCAGTTGTTTGGTCAATCACTACCAAATCTTCAGGATTGTCATTGGCGAAAATGTCATAGACATCAAAAGTGCCATAGGCCAATGGAACGGCTAAGTTAGGATTCCATGCTGTAGATGCAATTTTATCGAATCGCGGCTTCTTGCAAGAAACTATTGCGAAAAGAGCAAGCCATAAGAACCAGTGAATAGGTGCATTTTTCATGTCTCAATGTTTAATTAACAAATTTAAACTTTTTTCATTCAGGTATTTATAAAAAAAAGGAATAAGCCTCAGCCCATGCCTTCGAATCTATTGTGCTTTTCAGCTATGGCATTGCTGTAACTTTCATTTTAAAAGTCACTTTAATTTCAGCAGTTACAGGAACCTCCGATACCACAACGTTAAGGGAATAACTAACTATTTTATCGCTCATCAATCGCTCTTGCATGTAATTAAGAACACCCGTGTCATCAGTTAAGTCTAATTTATGCGCCTCGCTGAACAATTGCAGAATATTGTATTGAGGAATTGTCATTTGGAAAGACTCTGCAGAAAGAAGTCCAGATAAAGTTGCATCTAAAGGTGCTGAAGCACTCAAAACCTCAATATAAACTCCCGTTATGCTGATTCCCTTAAGTCGATCTAAATAATCTCTCGCATCGCCATCATTCAAGTCTATCTGACCAGTTTGAGTGAATGAAGCTGACCCATCACCATTTGTTGATTCTTGCAAATCGATATTAAACGTTGCTGAATATTGTGTATCGAACGTAATATCCGCTTTATCACAACTGAATATAGACATTCCCAAAAGAGGGAGTGCTCAAGCTAAAGAAAGAACTCTGTTTTTCATATAATCGTTATTAAAGGTTTAAAATATATTCATTACAAGACAAAAATTACGTCATGGGCGCACTTCTACAGCCAAATATACAACAAAATGCTGGCCCGATTTTAAGTGAATCGTTATTGGCACAATACGATGCCCAATTATATTGCGTGTCTCATAAATGCCCATCAATTCTAATTTTTGGCCAGGCTGAATCAAATATTCTTTGGATTCAATAACCGTGCAATCACATGGCACCTCGATGCGTTCAATTTCTAGTGGTTCTTCAAAACGATTCAAAAGCTGTATTTCAAACGAAATCGATTCTTCTTGTTTGTTAATACCCAAATCAATCGCAGGATTTTCTATCGACAAAACGCTCATCGAATCCGGCTGGTTTAGAAAACGCACAGCCTGTACTTCGATTCGTCTTTCTAATGCAGCACGAGGTGCATAAACGGAATTTTGCATATCCAAACGATTCGCGCTCACAGTTTGATCGGCAGCATATTCACCAAAGGGTGCGGCTACAAATGTAAGTCGAGCGGCATTTTTAGCCGTTCCATCGAGATAAGGCAAAAACACACCGTTGTCAAAACGCTCCAAATGATTGATCAGCGATTGAATTCTACGCATCGCCAAATTGACATTGTAGTCTGTATAAGTCAATGGTGAAGCAAAACCGCGGACAACAACTTCCAACTGAGCACCTTCCTTCAAACGTTCCAACAACCAAACCCGAAAAACATCTAAATCATGCATGCCCTGTTCGATAAAGTCTTCATACAAATGAGCAACATCGTCCGCGGTATTGGTGCTATCCGACTTATCTTTAGACCAAGCGCGTACATATTCCTCGCGCAGATTCAAATAATCGTCATAAGTGGATTGGTAATCCATATTTGTAGTTTTCGACCATGAGCGTGCATTTGGTATGTCGTTGTGAAAATACAGAACAGGCAAATTCACTATTTCTTCAGGCTGAGGCATAGGTATATCGTATGGCTCATCGTCAATCTCGAGAACTTCTATTTTAGATGCTTTGTAAATATCCGAACAACAAGTTGGATTTTCTGCGTACATAGACCCCATTCTATTTGACGCAAAATAAGCGTCTTTACCTTGAACGATGTAGTAAGTATCATTTTCCGAACTATTGATCGGAAGGCCTAGATTAATCGGCTCTGCAAAAGATGTTCCATTCCAAAGAGAGGACAAAATATCAAATCCGCCATAACCCGTATGAAAATTACTTGAAAAATAAAGTTTATTATTTTCAACATCAAAGAATGGCGTGATTTGATCACCGATAGAATTAACTGCTTTCACCGCTTTAGGCTGAGCGTATTGATTACCGTTTTTGATTGTGGAATAATACAAATCCATCCCCCCTTTTCCGTCCTCGCGATTTGACACAAAAAACAAGACTTCTTCGCTATTCAAAACACCAATTGCAGGCTGGGTATTTGCTGAATTTGGAGCATTAACAACATCACCTAATTCATCAATGCTACTGTAAACGCCATTGGAGTATCGAGCCACGTAAATCTTACAAGAATAGGGAGGTTTACTATCACTACACATAGAGAAATAATATCTTGCACTATCTACACTAAAGGTGCCATTACCAATGTGATAAGCACTATTCTTCAAATCGTTCAAAACCAAAACCTCATTTTCTTTCAGCGTATCAAACTGAAAAATCTGAGAACGGTAATTGGTACTATACACTTCTTCATTGCCCCTAATAGAATCTGTTCTTAAGGATGAAAACAACAAACGCCCGCCAATAAAAGTATGTGGAAATTCAGCATGTTTAGAATTTACTGGCTCAGGCAATTGTTCTACCGCTAATGTAGTATCAATGGGACTATTGTTCATTGACCAATTGCATGCCAACAGCTCTTGATTGGCCAAAACATACAATTCTGTTTTTTTGTCTTTGGCATTTTTTTGAACCACCCGCTCCAAAACATCCTTTGCATCTGCCGTATTTCCTGATTGTCTCAGCATCTGTGCATAATACAAACCACAATACGGATAAAAGTAATCATCGTCTTTTTTATACACTTTACCATAAAACTCGGCAGCACCGCGGTAATCTTGATAGGCATGTAGAATTTGTGCATATTGCCATTGAATCGACAGCGTTTGACTGTCTATCTCTAATGCCTGTTCGTAATACTGTTTTGCGTAATAAAAATCGCCTTTTGCATACAGCTCATCGCCATAACGCAACAGTTGCTTTAGTTCGCTTTGGGCGCCCAAATTGAATGAAAGAAACAGCAGCAAGCCAATTAAATGTACACGGGACATATTCTATGAATTACTTTTTTCGGTTTGAAAGATTTAAAGATATATTGAGCAGTAAACTCAATTCCACCTCGAATACGTGATGCGGGAGATAATTTCGAATAATTCCAGTCGTAGCTCATGCCGAACCACCAGTTTTGATAATCGACACCAATATTTATGAAAGCTGCATCTTTGATTCTTGTAAACGCTCCTATGTACAAAGCCAAATACTCACCGCGCGACTCTTTCATTATATATTTGAATTCTGAACCAATTAAAAACTCTTGGTACTGCGCTTGATTGTTGTAAGAAAACGCTGGTAAAACATCCCATTTCTCATTCAAACGAAATTGTGCACGTCCGTGAAACTGAATGCGTATGGGGCGACCAATAACCTCATTGAAAAAACCTTGATTTTGTCTGTTCATATTAAAAGCAGAAACACCAACATTGAAATTTGTTCTAGCTCCTCTGAACCACTGATAAATCAAACCACTGTTAACAGTAAAGTTACCTTTCTTTTGGCGTTGAAAATTCTCATTGGTAGGTAAACTTGGGTCAAATACATGTCCTCCAAATTGACTGTTCCAAGTAAATTGATCAGAGCGTAACTCCCTAAAGTTAAGTCCTAATTGTATACCAGGTTTGATACTGTGTACCTTTGCTTTGTCTAAATAAAAATTTAGGGCAACAGAAGGCATTAAATCAATTGTTCTAAATCGTCCATCCCCTGCTACATCGTGAGCAAAAAGCAATCCCACGCTCAAATTTTTATAAATCATAGACCTATCCGCGGATAGTAAAAAAGTGTTGTATGGCAAAGTAACCGAGCGCCATTGATCACGAAAAGCAGCATTAACTCTATAATCGCCATTGTGAAAACCCGTATTACCTGGATTTTGATGCATTGGATTGTGCATAAATTGTGAAAAGTGAATGTCTTGCGCACAAACAGACACAACGGTCATGAAGACACCCATAATAAAGAGATATTTCATGGTTATATTCATCGCACAATTGTTACATTTCCTGTAATCAAATTCTTAAAACCACCTATACATTCAACATCTAAATAATAATCATATACATCCGGCTCGCACAATTTCCCCTTGTAAACCCCGTCCCATCCATCGGCTGGGTTAGTTGATTCGAAAACCAATTCACCCCAACGATTAAACACTCTGAAAACCATGTTTACAATGTAGTTTCCTCGAACCAATAAAATATCATTCATATTGTCGTTATTCGGCGAAAATGCATTGGGGATAAAAATAAATGGTTCTTCGCAAAAGATTTCATAGGTACGCACAAGAACCGGCACAGTATCTATGCAAACACCATCAGTTGCAACAAAATAAAAAGTTGTGTTTTGATTTACAAAAGACGATGTTTCGAGAGCATTTGGATTGGCAACGGAACTCGATGGATGCCATGTTGTCGTCAAATTCCCAGGCGCAGAACCAATAAGTTGTATTGTAGCACCACCTGGCGGGACACTATCTGGAACTGCACTTGCACCGAGACTATTTGGATCAATAAAATTAACTTGAACGAACACAGAATCAAATATTTCACATCCATTATCAGCAACGGCATACAGATAAATGTATTGCGAAGTCGTTGGACCAACAACGACGGTATTCGAATTTGCGCCTGAAACAATAGCGCTACTTGGCGTCCAAGAATAGGTAAAAATTACATTAGGATTCGCATTGACCACAGCAATTGGGATTTGTTCGCCTAAACAAATAAGTTCATCATCTATCAAGTCCAAAGTTTGGTCGATAAAAGTTACAGTGATGCTATCAATCTTGTCGCATTGTCCATTAGAAACCAACAAGTAATAGGTGCCTGGCGCATCAATTCCTATTGTCAAAGTGGAATCCAAAGGAAACACATTGAGTGTGTCAGAAAAATTCAAATTGGTGCTCCATAAAAAACTTGTTGCCGTACCTTGACTATTGGCCACGATTTCAACATCGTCTGCGTTACAAACTACTATATCAGAAGGCAAATTGACGATAAGATCCTCAAAAACCGTGATGGTAATAACAGAGGTGTCACTCAATTGACACAAAGTATCGACGACCACCAGCATGGCCTCATAAACACCCGGCTCATCAAATGTGTATACTGGATTAACCACATTGTCTACTATAATCCCATTTCCAAAATCCCAAAAGAAGTTTGTGGTATCTGAGCTGATGTTGTTAAAGTTAATAGTTAAAGGAGCGCAGCCTTCTGCTATATTGGTTGTAAAGTTGGATTGAGGCACAATTTTGAAATCGAATTTGAAAACCAAATTATTGCAATTGGCGCTATTATTTGTGGGAGACCAAACATCTGCTGGAAAAGTGGGGAAATCGCTATTTGCCCCGCAGCCTCCACAAGCAGAATGATACACAACACCCATTCGATCAAAACGAGAAGTGCCACCATCCACATGCTCTTGCGACTGACCACCACCCAAATAAGTAGCATAAAGCAAATCTTCTGCCTCATAAGACAAAACAATTAGATAGAAATTATACCCGTTTCCACTATTCGACTGAAATGCATCTGGAGTGATTGGCATATCCGAAACAGGCGTTCCTTGTTGTAAACTACCTGCTATTCCTCCACCCCATCCTGAAACATAAATATTGCCACACACATCTACCAAAAAGGCCGTAGGCGAAATATTTACTAAAGTATTTCCATTACCAAAAACAGTTTGCCAAGCTTGAGAATTCAAATTGTTGCTAAATTTCATCACATACTGCCCACTATTTGGGTTCGAATATTTGCCAGAGGTAGCTACTAAATTTCCACGACTCTGACCTAAAACATACACAAAATCATCTCTGTCTATCTGCAAGAAAAAGGATTGGTCGTATAAACTCGTTCCAACAAAAGTTGAATTGATCAGCACACCAGATGGGGCAAATTTACTTACAAATCCATCTGGTTGAGAAATCCCATTATGAACAGTTTGAAACGCTCCTGAAGTCACATTGAGATTGGCAGAAAGAGTCCCACCTGCTGCAAATAAGTTGTTCGAACTATCAAACTTTACCGCATAACACGCATCGCGTGCGCTACCGCCCCAATATGTACTCCACAAAACAGTAGTAAGGGTGGGATTAAACTTTATCAAGACCCCATCTTGGTTGCCGCCATATGTGTTTTGAGTAGCATTTACTAGTGGGAAGTTTGAAGAATAAGTGCAACTAGCAACATAGACATTGCCGTTTTCATCGAGCATAATTTCCCCACGAAATGGGTCACCATAGTTGTACATCAAGCCACCAAATTGGTTGCCATTAGCAACACCATTTTCATTATAATTTAACCCATCATTTAAAGAACCTCCATAATAAGTTGAGGCCAAAAGATTAGAGCCATCTGCCGTCATTTTCACCACAATCAAATCCGTTCCACCACTTGCTTGATTTTGATTATTTCCCCAAAAATGAGTTCCATTTGACGTAAACTCTCTATACAAACCACCATTGAAAGTAGATTGCACAGCATTCATCATAGGAAAATCATTAGATGATGTTGTCCCGAAAAAATACAGCTCGTTTTGTTCGTTGCAAATCAGACTATGAACCACATCCACACCACCAATATCATTTCCTCCACCTAAATACGTTGAAAAAAGCATCGAGGTGCCATCTGCACTATATTTTGAAATAAAGATATCCGTTACACCATAAAGTAACCCCTGGTTAGCAGCAGCATTGATTTGAGTAAAATTTCCAGTTTCATCGTAGGCACCAGCCGTAACTGGATAGCTATTCCCAAATACAATTCCACCAGAGAAAAGATTCCCGTTGTAATCGTAAGTGGCTGTCATTCCAAAATTGTCCGAAAGAGAACCACTGTAACTTGCGAAAATAATTTCAGGATCGATAACCAACTCATATCGATCATCATAAGCACCTAAATCATACGACACCACATCTTTATCTAACTTGTACTTGCAAGGTATTTCAATAATTTTCCCGTTAATAATTTGATAAGCAAAAGGTTTGGCTTCTTCTATCAAACCCACTTCCCCTTCGATACGCAAGAACCCCTTTTTGGTGATTTGAATAGCCTTGGCATTATGATACTGGATTAGAATTTGATCTGGATCCGCTTTCGGTGCTAAAATGAATTCATACTTCAGAAAATCTCCAGAATTGTTGTAGTGCAAGTCTATTCCAGAATAAAGCGCATTCATTCGAACGTCAGAAAACGCTTTTACTTGTGATGCCCAATTGCGTGGGTCATTCCCTAAAAAATAATTGTAATACTCTGGTGCTGGATTGCTCGTTTGAATATTGGAAAACTCGTCGGCATTTAAAAACTCAGCAATAATTGTCTCTTGACGCAACTGAGGCTCTCCAGAAAAAGATTTTCCATGTGCTTTATGTAAATCCGTCAAATCTAAAAAATGATACAAGATTCTACCTTGTTCAAGATAAATTTTACCTTGATTCGTTTCTGCCCTAAACAGCACAAATTCTGGCCATTGTCCTTTATTTTCAATAAATTTGAATTTATCGTCATGAATATGTAATTCTTGACTCCAAACTATTGAAGAAAGGCTGACAAACACGATTAATTTTAGAAAAACCATCATTTTCATGCTCTAAAAGTAAACTTTTTTTAATGAGATTCAAAAAAACTATCATATTTCAAATTTAAATCGTCCCAACTATTGATTTTTCAAGTACATAAAGGATTGATAAAACAAAGAAAAATAACTCAATAAATTGCGGACATGATTGTCATAATTAGCGTGCTCATTCTCATTTTCGTAGTAGCTTTGCGGCCGATTAGAAAAATATCAAAATGATTTCAGTTGACAATTTAGGAGTAGATTTTAGCGGCGCAACTCTTTTTAACGATGTAAATTTCGTTATCAATCCAACGGACAAAATTGCCTTGATGGGCAAAAATGGAGCTGGAAAATCGACCATGATGAAAATCATAGCTGGTGAGTTAAAATCCAATCGCGGTCACGTTCGCGCTCCCAAAGATGCTGTTATTGCTTACTTGCCTCAACATTTGTTAACGGAGGATAATTGTACTGTTTTTGAAGAAGCAGCCAAAGCTTTCAAACAAGTTTTCGAAATGCGTGATGAGATGGAAAAACTCAACTACGCTTTGGAAACACGAACCGATTACGAAAGCGATGAATACATGAACATCATTGAGAAAGTGACGGAATTGGGTGAAAAATACTATACTTTAGAAGACGTTAACTATGATGCTGAGGTCGAAAAAGCGCTCAAAGGCTTAGGCTTCAAACCAGAAGATTTTCATCGACAAACAAAAGAATTTAGCGGTGGCTGGCGCATGCGTATCGAATTGGCTAAAATTCTATTGCAAAAACCTGATCTCATTTTGCTTGATGAACCCACCAATCATATCGATATAGAATCGGTGATCTGGTTGGAAGATTTTTTGTTAAACAAGGCGAATGCGGTTATGGTAATTTCACACGACCGAGCTTTTATAGATAACACAACCAACCGCACTATAGAAGTGACGATGGGTCGTATTTATGACTACAAAGCCAATTATTCGCACTACTTACAACTCAGAGAAGAAAGACGCTCTCACCAAGTAAAAGCATACCAAGAACAGCAAAAATTGATTGCCGACAATATGGCCTTTATTGAACGTTTTCGCGGCACGTATTCCAAAACCAACCAAGTTTCTTCGCGTGAACGCATGTTGGAAAAGTTAGAAATCATTAAGATTGATGAAATTGACACATCCGCCTTGAAACTGAGATTCCCGCCTGCGCCTCGCTCAGGAGATTATCCAGTAACGGTGAAGGATGTGACAAAATCGTACGGTGAAATCATGGTGTTTGAAGGAGCCAACATGAGCATTTCTCGTGGCGAAAAAGTAACCTTTGTTGGTCGAAACGGCGAAGGAAAATCAACAATGATCAAAGCCATTCTCAATGAAATTGAAGTGAGTGGAACCTGTCAGCTAGGACACAACGTGAAAGTTGGATATTTTGCCCAGAACCAAGCGGCTCTATTGGACCCTAATTTGACCATTTTTCAAACAGTAGACGAAGCAGCAGAAGGTGAAATTCGAACACAAATAAAATCCATTCTCGGAGGTTTTATGTTTCACGGCGATGACATCGATAAAAAAGTAAGTGTGCTATCTGGCGGTGAAAAAACGCGCTTAGCTATGGTGAAACTGTTGCTCCAACCGGTCAACCTTTTGATACTCGATGAGCCCACAAATCACTTAGATTTAAAATCTAAAGACGTACTCAAAGAGGCACTGAAAAACTTTGATGGAACACTTATTCTTGTTTCTCACGACCGAGATTTTCTACAAGGCTTGTCAGAAAAGGTTTTTGAATTTAAAAATAAACGCATCATTGAGCATTTTGAAACCATCGATACTTTCTTGGAACGCAATCGAATTAAAAACATCGCTGACTTGCAATTGACAAAATAACATCGTCTTTCAAACTCATGTAATTCAGGATTGCCACCAGATATAATTTAAAGTACCAACAAACCGTTTTCCTTCAAAACAGCCAAGGGTTTTGAATACCAAAACAATTCAAAGTCTTCAAAATGCTCTTCGAATTTGGTTTTCAATTCAGCAAACGTAAGCAAGGCAGCCTTGTTCGGACTCATGAAATCTAATTGATTCACCAACCAAATTCCTTTTTCTTTTTCAATTGAGATGCTAAAAGTGTCACTATTGGTATGAAAGGTCATTTCGAGCATCGTTTTGCTTTGACCTTTTTTAGTTTTGGTGAATTCTTTGGTTAAGGCAGGATTACCAATCCAGACAATTTTACCGCTTGGCTTGGCGCTCAATTCCATTGGTGCATTTACGCAATTATAAATGTAATCACGATGCATGTTAGTCTTTGGGATTTTAAAATCAAACCAGTCTTGTAAAGGCAGTTCAAAACCAATGCCGTGCATATAATTGAATAGTGATTTTTTCAATCCATAGCTAAACTTGGTGTGGTCGATACCTGTAGTATCGGTGAACTGAATGTCATTGTTGGCGAATTGAATTTCTTCTAATTTAGGCACAATATTATACGCATCAGGGTTCATACCTACTGGGCTATGTGCCGTTAATGCAAATTGATGCCAAAATCCAGATTGCAACACGCCCTCTTCAAAAAGTTGGCGTACCATCTCTAAACTATCTATGGTTTCCTGTATGGTTTGAGTTGGATAGCCATACATCAAGTAGGCATGTACCATAATATCGGATTCTGTGAAGTTCTTAGTTACTCGCGCTACTTGCTCCACTGTAACCCCTTTGTCAATCAATTGCAACAAACGGTCAGAAGCGACTTCCAATCCACCAGAAATTGCAATGCAACCAGAGGCTTTCAGTAAGTAACAAAGGTCTTGCGTGAAGTTTTTTTCGAAACGAATGTTGGTCCACCAAGTCACGGTAAGTTTGCGATTCAAAATCTCCAATGCCAAGGCCTTCATCAAAGACGGTGGCGCTGCCTCGTCCACAAAATGAAATCCCGTTTCATGTGTTTGCGCAATCAATTCTTCCATACGGTCAACAAGCAAATTAGCAGCAATGGGCTCATACAACTTTATGTAGTCCAAAGAAATATCGCAAAACGTGCATTTCCCCCAATAACAACCATGTGCCATGGTGAGCTTGTTCCATCGGCCATCGCTCCATAAACTGTGCATGGGGTTGGCAATTTCGATGACTGAAATATACTTATCCAAAAGCAAATCTGAATAATCTGGTGTGCCTACTGCGCTTTGTTTGTAATCCGCTTTTGATGTTGTGTTTTTATAGACCACTGCACCGTTTTCCAAAATAAAAGTACGCTTAAATTCTTGACTATCAGAATTTTGAATGTATGAAAACAGAAGTTCAATTGGCAACTCTCCATCATCTAAAGTAATGAAATCAAAAAACTCAAAAACGCGAACATCCGAAACAGAGCGCAACTCAGTATTTGGGAAGCCACCACCCATAGCAACCTTCATGTTGGGATGCTGCGATTTGATGTATTGCGCGCATCGAAAAGCGCTATACAAATTTCCAGGAAAAGGTACAGAAAAACAGATCATTTTGGGTTGAATAATTTCCAGTTTTTCTTTTAAAATATTAAGTGTAATCTTATCTATGAAGGTTTCTTCTTCGTTTAATTTCTCGTACAATTCATCAAACGAATTGGCACTCATGCCTATACGTTCGGCGTATCGACTGAATCCAAAGTTAGAATCGATGCATTCAACAATAAAATCAGATAAATCTTCCAAATACAAAGTTGCCAAGTGTTTGGCTTTGTCTTGCACACCCATCGTACCGAAAGCATAACTCAAATCATCGAGTTGTTCAAAACGGGAGGCTTGGGGCAGGAAATTTTCAGAGCAAATTTGTCGTGCAAAGCTTGGATTTCTACCCTGCAGAAAGTCAAGAACCTCATCGATTGTTTGCAAATAAGTTTTCTTTAAAGTGCAAATTCGCTGTGCGTTTTCAGAAAGTTTTTGTTTCGAATTCCCTACTTGCTCGAAAATCGACTGAAATGTTTTTTTAGAAAACAAATCAATGATTACCTCAATGCCCAAATCCATTTGAAACGAACAAATGTCTTTCGTATTCAAAAACCCCTTCAAATAGGTTGTAGCCGGATATGGCGTATTCAATTGAGTAAAAGGGGGTGTTATTAGTAGAAGGTCTTTCTTCAAAACATGGAATAATTGAATGAGGAGCAAAGATATATTAAAAGATTGTTTTCAAATAGATAAAACATCTATATTCGGCACGATAATTGGTAAAAACGTCTCGATGAAATCACTGTCACTTATCTTGTTTTCCGTTTTGTTCTATTACATACAAACGCCTGCCAATCTAGCGGCGGTGCATAGTTCGTTGGAAAAAGCCATCAAAGAAGGAAACGAAAAAAGAATCATCTCACATTCAGGAGAAAAAATTCTACTTGAGATAAACAATGTTGAATCTGTTTATAGTAAGGTACAAGCTGAGCAAATTTTGAAGGATTTTTTTGATAAAAACAAGCCGTTATCGTTCCAAGTGAGCTTCAAGAGTTCGACTTCAGGAAATTATGCTATGATTGGTACGCTTGTAACTGAAAAATCGAAAAAATTCCGCGTCTCCATTCGACTCAGGGATATTTCGAATACTTTTTTACTCGACAAACTCACAATCAATCCACTTTAAATAAGTTTCCTTTTTAGAATCAAATATTATATCTCTTCTAAAATTTCAAAATCCTTACTTTTGCACATGGATTTGAACTACGAAACAATAGACAAGATAATTCGAGAGGCCTTAAACGAAGATATTGGCGATGGTGATCATACCTCTTTAGCTACCATACCCAAGCAAACTCAAGGAAAAGCAAAACTATTAGCGAAAGAAAAAGGCACATTGGCTGGTGTAGCTTTGGCTGAGCGAATTTTCAAAACGTACGACCCCGATTTAATAGTAGAAATATTCATTGTAGATGGAGCAATCATCCAACCAGGTGATATCATTTTACATGTGAGTGGGTCATCGCGATCGATATTAGCGACTGAGCGATTGGTGCTCAATTTTATGCAAAGAATGAGCGGCATTGCAACACAGACTCAAGCGTTGGTTCAGAAAATTGCACATACTAATTGCCGCTTGCTAGACACGCGAAAAACAACACCAAATCTGCGCTACATGGAAAAATGGGCAGTGCGTATAGGAGGTGCATGCAACCACAGATTTGCACTATACGATATGATCATGATCAAAGACAATCATGTCGATTATGCAGGTGGAGTAAAAAACGCCATTGAAGCAACACACCGCTATTTGACGGAAAAAAATAAAAAACTGAAAATAGAAATCGAGGTTCGCAATTTTGAAGAACTAAACGAAGTTCTCGAAATAGGTCAAATTGACCGAATCATGCTCGACAATTTTTCGCCCAACAATATCAAAGAAGCCTTAAAAATGATCCCGAAACATATTGAAACCGAAGCATCAGGGGGAATAACAGATGAAACAATAGTTGGTTACGCAGAGACAGGTGTTGACTTTATATCTGTCGGGGCACTTACACATTCCTTTAAATCGTTGGATTTGAGTTTGAAAGCGATGTGATCTAGACGCAACTCACATCATTCAGATTTTGTCTACATTTGGGCAAAACTAAAACCATGAAAAACTTTTCTCTTTCCTTATTTTTTATTCTCGTTTCAGTGGCAACTTTCGCCCAAAGCTATGACGGACCTGAAAGCGTAGAATACGACTTCGGCAATGACAGGTGGCTTATAGGAAATAAAAATTCTAACCAAGTTTTGGCTAGAGATACAGATGGAAATCTTTCCGTTCTAATTCCACAAAGTGAAATTGGAAACACAGGGCCTTATGGCATTGAAATTGTTGGCGATGTACTTTATACTTGCTGCGGATCGCGGGTAAAAGGATTCAGTCTGACAACACTCGATGAAGTGTTCAATGTAAACACAGGCGGCACATTTCTCAATGGAATTACACACGACAACGCTGGCAATTTAATTGTAACTGATTTCACAGCCAAAGTAATTTACAAACTGGATATTGCTGCTGAAACATCAACAAGTATTGCCTCTAATTTGGTGCAATCACCCAACGGAATTATTTTTGATGAAGTTAACAACAGATGTGTTTTTGTGAACTGGGGAAGCAACGCGCCAATCAAAGCGATTAGTTTGGATGACAACACAGTGAGCATAATCATCACAACATCCTACAGCAACTGCGATGGCATTGCCGTGGATGGCGATGGAAGTTATTATGTCTCTGTTTGGGGCGGGCAACAAACTCTGAAATACAGCAATGATTTTGCCTCAAGTCCAACAATTGTGGTGCAAGGTTTAAGCAGCCCAGCAGATATTTTCTTTAACATTCCAGGCATGATTTTGGGCATTCCTAATTCAGGCAACAACACCGTTACCTTTGTGCAATTTTCTTTGAATATTCTTGAAATAAATGCTTCATCGGCGCTTATTTATCCAAATCCGGCAAGCACACAGTTGTTTATTGAATTGAACGAAAATTTTGCAGAGCCACACCTGATTTCCGTATACGACATGAGTGGCAAATGGGTGCAATCTTTTGGTTCAGAAGCTTTTACTTTTGTTTCGGGAAAAATCACTTTGAACTGTGAGATGATTCAATCTGGCGCATATCTGCTTCATTTACATGGAACAGAAAGAAATGAAATCATTCAGATTGTGATCCAATAAAAAAAGGATTACCTCACTGCCTTTACCAGCGTTACCTTCAAATTCTTAATTTCAAAAGACTTTTTTGACATATTCCAGAAATATAATTTCATCGAAGTACTTGGTTTTTGATCATAATACAAATCCATCGTTATTCTCGTTTGGTCTGGATAATTTAATCCTTCTCGGAAATAATTGAAAATCGGAAGCGTGATGTAATTGCGTTCATCCGTAAATTCATGTATGCCATCAGCCACCAAAAGGATATCGTTCCAATTTTCGCTTCCATTCAATTGCTTATCAAACTCAATGTCAATCACATACCTATTTCCTCGAACTGTATCTGGAAATTCAAAATTGACGAACTCCCCAAACTCTTTTTCAGAATTAAAAATAAAATTCGATTGACTGGTAGGCAATGTAAATCGCTCATAATTGTTGGCAAACGGAAGCACATCTTGCAACCAGAAATAACGTATTTCACCATTATTTTTCAAGTCGCCCAAACTTTTCCAAAAAGTCTCTTTGGTGAATCGTTGAGTTGGAAAAATACATGTGATATGCTGGTAGGTGCGCATCCATGTGTATACTATTAAGAGTGCCATGACAGATAAAACTAGTTTTTTTGAACGGATTTTTTCAAGTCCTACTGCTAAGGGAAAAGCAAAGATGAATAAATGTTCTGAAAAAGCTCTGTTGCTCAATGCCGAGCCATAATCGTAACTCCACCATGAAGATATCAGATAAACCAATACTGCAAAATATGAAATCCAACTCCACACAAACCACTTGCCTTTCCTAGCAAAAATCAAGAGGAAAATTAGTGAAACCAAAAGTAGCGGCACATGCACAAAAAGACCCATATGATAACTAAATAAGGTCTTGAGAATTTGTGGATTATCAAAATAAAAGCCTTCTCCATCATACGACCATAAGATCCATTTTCCCGATTGCCAATACCACAGCACGGGAAGAATAGAAACAAGGGTAAAAAAGCCAATTGAACCTAATAAGAATTTCTTTGCTTTGTGAGAAAATAAATCGCTAAAAAATTGATAAACAGCAGATTTTGAACCCAAAAGAAAAAACAAGAAGAGCACTACTAAGACATTAGTCGGACGGATGATAAAAAGAACGCCCAACACAATGCCAAGCCAAAAAAACAAGCCAGAATATGATTTCTCGCGAATTCTCAAGACTAAAAAAGCGAATAGATTTAAAGCCATGAAAGAATAAACATGAGAAAAACTAGGAGCTGCTGTCAGATAAAAAAACAAAAAGGTGGCAAAAGTTATCGCAAAATGTGCTGTATACAAGGCAAATAAATCTTTAGTGAAAAAGCGCAAATTGAGAAACATCAACCACAAACCCAATAAACCAAAAATCCAACCATTTAGGATTACGAAAATCAAGGAAATGTCGCTGTATCCAGTAGTTTCCTGACCAGCCAAAGAGGAAACGATTAATCCCATTACAAAGGCTGGACTTTGCATCAGCGCAACTCCAGGAAAACACTTGTTGTATTTTCTTCCTGATTCAGTCTGGTAAATATAGTTTTGGTTTCCCCAATGCTCAAATTTGGCAAGTTCTGCTCTACCGACCTGCTCATATTCATTGTCTTGAAAAACCAACAAAGCAGGCAAAAAAGCGTAATATCCACGTCCGTCCGATGTAACGGTGCGATACTGCCAGTTGGTATCACGAAAAGCGCTAAAGGCCGACCAAAACGCGGTGAGAATCACTAAAATAAGAAAATACTTCCTTGCACTCAAATTTATCATTAGCGCAAATATCTAATCTTTTTTAGACTTACCAATCTATTTTCTGCACGTCCATGCAAGAATAGCTCACCGATTCTTTAAAGATGTCTTGCCGAACTAAGCCCCATAAAATAAAAAGCACCAAAAGTTGATCAATTTGTCTCTTTTGCAGTTTTACTTGTTTGTATAAAAAAGAAATGCTGCAAGGTTCTGACTTATGAATTGCTCGCAACAAATCCAATTGTTTGTCAGTTAAAATATCAGGTCGTTTAATAGGGTTTTGTTGAGCCATCCACACACCTACTGTAATCCTGTTCGCAGCTAATGTTTCATCTTCTATTCTCACATAGGGAAGCCATTTGTTTTCTTCCACTAAAACTTTATGAGGCTTTTGAGCAGACTCTGGAACGAAAACAATCAACACCAACTTTTTTGAATCTTTTGGGTCAGCACAAATTTTATAGGAAAATTGAACCTCTGGACGGCAAAATCGCTGTGCGGCAGCTTCTACCACGTAATACTCTTCCTCAGGATCTATTCCTTTGATAACACCATTGTCTTTTACACCAATCAGCAATCTCCCGCCCGAAGTATTGGCAAAAGCACAAAGCGTTTTCGCAATTTTAGAAGGATTATCAATGCGGTATTTGAAGTCCTGTTGCTCATGTTCACCAGCAGCGATTAGAGTATTGATATCGTTTATATCGTTGACTTCCATAATTCCCAAGATTTTTCAGCTTGCTGGTACAACATCGTTCGTCCATTCAGCACCACAGCCCCCTGCTCAGAAGAACGTTTCAAAAACTCAGTTTGTTCAGGGTTGTAAATCAAATCAACAACCAAATGTCCGCCAGTGAGCGCATCAAAAGGCAGTTCAATACAAGCATTCACATCAGGCCACATGCCTACAGGAGTTGTATTCACAATGATTCCGCAATGTTTTACCATCATGTCATTCATTTCGCGCCATTCAAACTCGCCATCTTTAGGATTTCGAGCAACAGTATGCACATCTAAACCAATTGATTTCAGCACATAAGATACCGCTTTTGAGGCTCCACCATTTCCCAAAACCAGAGCCCGCTCATGAGTATTCAACAAAAAAGGCTTAATCATTTCACGAAAACCAAAAACATCTGTGTTGGCACCAATCATCCTCCCTTGGTCGAAGAGAATCGTATTCACAGCACCAACAACCTGAGCTTCTTCGGTTAAATCGTCCAAATAAGGAACAACAACTTGTTTGTAGGGAATGGTGACGTTCAATCCTTTTAAAGAGGAAATGTTGAATACATCCTTTATTTCATCAATAGTTTGAAGTTCAAAGTTTTGATAAACGGCAGGAATACGTTCATTCTCAAACTTTTGAGTAAAAAAATCCAAAGAAAAAGAATGCTTAAGTGATTGACCAACGAGACCGAAAATCATAAGATGCATGGGATTAGATGAGGGCACAAAATTAACATTCAAAGACATTCCTCAACAACTATCAACAGAATTTGTAAAACAAGGCTCGAAAGGCTTCATATTATTATATTTGCAAAAATTTTTTCAACCATGGCTTTAAAATGTGGCATTGTAGGTTTACCAAATGTTGGTAAATCAACGCTCTTCAACTGTTTATCAAACGCGAAAGCGCAATCAGCTAACTTCCCGTTCTGTACAATCGAACCTAATGTGGGGACGATTAACGTACCTGATAGCCGTATCTTGGAGTTGGAAAAACTTGTGAACCCAGAGCGTGTGATTTTCACAACCATGGAAATAGTTGATATTGCTGGACTGGTTAAAGGCGCTTCTAAAGGAGAAGGGCTTGGCAATCAGTTTTTGGGCAACATTAGAGAATGTGACGCAATTATTCACGTCTTGAGATGTTTTGACAACGGAAACATTATTCACGTTGACGGTTCGGTAAATCCAATGCGCGACAAAGAAGTGATTGATATCGAACTCCAATTGAAAGACTTGGAAACCATCGAAAAACGAATTCATGCTTTATCCCGAAACATTAAGTCGGGTGATAAAGATTCCGTTGGCGCCAACAATTTGGCTCTCAAGATAAAAGCACATTTGGAGCAGGGAAAAAACGTGCGAGAAATGGCTATAGACGACAAGGATTTACCTTATTTGACAGAATTTCAACTCATTACAGCAAAACCAGTGCTCTATTTGTGTAATGTTGATGAAGCGGCTGTGAAAAGTGGAAATACCTATGTTGACCAAGTGCGCGAAGGTGTGAAAAATGAAAAAGCTGAAGTTTTGGTAATTGGCGCTCAAATCGAAGCTGACATTACAGAATTAGAAACTTATGAAGAAAGAAAAATATTCCTTGACGAATTAAGCCTTGATGAACCAGGAGTAAATCGTTTGATTCGCTCGGCTTATCGCCTACTCGATTTGCAAACCTACTTCACAGCTGGGGTTAAAGAAGTGCGTGCTTGGACTTTCAAACGTGGTTGGACAGCACCTCAAACAGCAGGCGTAATTCACTCAGATTTCGAAAAAGGATTCATCCGTGCAGAAGTAATGAAATTTGATGACTTTGCTGAATTCGGCTCGGAAGCCAAGCTCAAAGAATTGGGCAAACTAAAAGTAGAAGGAAAAGAATATATTGTGCAAGACGGGGATATCATGCACTTCAGATTTAACGTGTAATTAATGAAAGAAATTCTGACTAGATCAATAACAGGAGCCGTATTTGTTGCTGTAATATTAGGGAGCTTGTGGTTAGGGAATTGGGTTTCATTTCTTGTCATGGGTCTCGTTGGAATTCTTGGATTACACGAGTTTTATACGCTCAAAAAGAATCCACTTTCAGGACCAACACGCTGGCTTTCAATCCTAGTTGGAGCATCAAGTTTCTTTGTCTATACAGGTATTGCTTTGGGCATGATTGACGTATTTTTCATTCCACACGCGGCCTTAATTCCAGTCTTGTTAATTTTCATCGCTGAAATTTACCGTAACAAAGAGCACCCTTTGGAAAATACAAGTCTCTCAAGTATCGGATGGATTTACATCATGATGCCGCTTTTTCTCTTGGCTTTTTTAGCGAGTAAAGATGATTTATATGCCTTCTCACCCCTCATCATCACTTGGACAAACGACACTTTTGCCTACTTAGGCGGACGGCTTTTAGGTAAAAAATCGCTCTTTCCGAGAATTTCACCAAAGAAAACTTGGGAAGGAACCCTTGTAGGCATCTCATTCGCTATACTTGCAGGTCTCATAATCTCTTTGATATCAGAAACTTCTCTCATTTTTTGGATAATCACAGCCTTTCTTGTATCACTAGCCTCTATACTCGGCGATTTATTTGAATCACTTTTCAAAAGAAGCCTGCAAATAAAAGATTCTGGAAATTTGCTTCCAGGCCATGGTGGCATTCTCGATAGGCTAGACGCTACATTCTTTGCAGTGCCACTATTTTATTTACTTTTGACAACAGCAAAACATTTTAACTGGATTGACTTTTAGATTATGACACTACACAGAGAAGGAAAAAACATCATCGTAACAACCGTGATTATTTTGAGCGGATTGTTTGCCGCCAATTTGTTTTTATTCAAACAACTAGAGTTCGCTTGGCTTTTTTGGGCAACAAACTTGATCCTATTGACATTTTTGGTGCTTGTTCTGCAATTTTTTAGAATTCCTAACAGAACAATTTCATTCAATAACGGTGATGTTCTTTGTCCAGCCGACGGTAAAGTCGTGGTTATAGAAGAAGTTGAGGAAACAGAATATTTTAATGAAAAAAGAATACAAATCTCTATTTTTATGTCGCCGCTCAATATTCACGCAAATTACCATCCTATTTCTGGAGAAAACACCTACGTAAAATACCATCCAGGGAAGTTTTTAGTGGCTTGGCATCCCAAGAGTTCTACTGAAAATGAAAGAAGCACAATCGTTGTAAAAAATGAAAATGGCACTGAAGTTTTGTTCCGACAAATTGCAGGTGCCGTTGCTAGAAGAATATGTCTATATGCCGAAAAAGGGCAGTCAGCTAATGCAGGAACAGAATTCGGATTTATCAAATTTGGTTCGCGTATTGACATATTTTTACCCTTAAACTGTCAAATAAATGTTAAAATTGGAGAAAAAGTCAAAGCTATTCAAACTAAAATCGCATATTTGTAAAAGTTAAAAGAAATCAATTAGTAATCAATAAATTTATCCACTATGAAAAAAGTATTTGTAGCAGCAACTTTGATGATGTTCTTAGGAGCAACAACTATCACATCGTATGCAATGTCTAATGGCGTTTCTATTGAAATGACTGACAAAAAAGAGAAAAAGAAAAAGAAGAAAAAAGGTGAAGCAGCAAATTGTTCTACTGAGCAACCTAAATCTTGCACTTCTGGAGAACAGCCTAAAGCTTGTTGCTCTAAGCCAAAAAATTAATCCTTAAGATTATACAGAAAGCCGTTGCGAAAGTAACGGCTTTTTTGTTTTAGGATTTCAAGTTGCTTTGAATAAAATGTTCCTTATACACATATTTAGTTTATGTTTGTTTTAAATTCTAAACTTGATATCATGAAAAAATTATTTACCCTACTCTCCTTCACCAGTTTAATTGGTTTCTCTTTTGCGCAAAGTAATATCCCAGTTGGCGCCACATGCCCTAATTTCACAGTAACTACGGTGGATGGACAAACTCTTAATTTACATGACATTTGCGATGCTGGTCAATATGTTATAGTCGACTTTTTTGCCTATTGGTGCGGGCCTTGCCAACAAACAGCTCCTACTATTCATAGCTTTTACACAAAATATGGCTGTAATACAGGTGATGTATTTGTTTTGGGAATCGAAAGTGATGCAAATTCAACTCTTGCAGATTTAGCCAACTTTAAAGCAGCTGCAGGTTTGCCAAGCAGCAGTTTTCCAAATGTTCTAGGAAGTGCTGGTGGAAACACTGTGATGGGCACCTATGGCATTTCTGCATACCCAACCATCATTTTGATTGGTCCAGACAGAAAAATGATCAACAATGATATCTGGCCAATTTCTGGTGTTGCTACTTTAGAAAATGCTTTCCCAGCGAATGCCATTTCAGAGATGTCATGCGCGACTGCTTCTTTGACGCAAGACGCGGCAACAGCAAGCATCAGTTTATATCCAAACCCAGCAACAGATGTTTTGAATATCGCAGTTGATTTCATTCAAAGTATTACAATTACTGATGCATCAGGAAAAATGGTATTTACTTCAAATTTCAATAACCTTGACCAAGTTGAAGTTTCAGTTTCAGATTTTGAAAGTGGTATTTATGTGGTAACTGTTACTTCTGTAAGTGGAGTAATCAGCTCACGCTTTGTGAAATAATATTACTTCAACCTATTTTTGCTAAAGCTGCCCCCAATCGGAGGCGGCTTTTCTTTTGTGTGCAATTTATATTTTGTCTATTTTCGTGAACTAAAATCCATAGCCAAATGACAACATATATAATAATCGCCATAACCTCAATCATCTCATACATGGCGTTCAACAATTACAATATGAAACTGAGAATGATGTTTATCCCCTACACCGTTCACCACAACAAAGAATATCAACGGATCATCACGCACACTTTTATTCATGCCGATTGGATGCATCTCTTATTTAACATGTTCGTCTTGCTTAATTTCGGTGTCGTTCTCGAAAAACAATTTGTACTTATGGAAGTAGCCCAACCCGAACTTCATTTTGTTCTACTTTATTTTGGAGCGGCATTATTTTCTACAATAATTCCATTTGGAAGGCATAAAAATAATCCAAATTACATGGCGCTTGGTGCATCCGGGTGTGTTTCTGGTGTTTTGTTCGCGTATATTTGCATTCTTCCAAGTACACCTCTCACATTTATATTCTTCCCCTTTTTCTCTATTCCTGCATATATCATTGGTCTGCTTTACTTGGCTTACGAATATTACATGGATAAAAAAGGCGGATCAGGAATTGCTCATGACGCGCATATCGGAGGAGCAATATTTGGTATCGCATTTATGTGTTTGTTTCATTTCAATGAAGTAAAATTGGCAATCAGTGCCTTATTCTATTAAAAATGACGCATTATTTTAACATAAATGGTAAAATAAACGCTCAGGCCGAAAGCGTTATCACACCCAACAACCGTGGGTATCTTTATGGTGATGGTTGTTTCGAGAGTATAAAAGTATTTCGTGGCAAACCCTTAAATCTGAACAATCACATTGCTAGAATTCTATCCGCTGCTGATGTTTTAAAACTTCGTGTTCCTGCTTATTTTTCAGAGAACTATTTTCAAATTCAAATCGACCAACTTATTACCCACGCACAACATCATTTGGGTGGTCGAATTCGCCTATCTTTAGACAGAAGTGCTGGTGGAACCTATAAACCATTCACCAATGAAGCATCGTTTATTATCGAGTTTATGCCAGATGATTCCGATGGATTTACAATTAACGAAAAAGGCTTGGAAATTGACATTTTCGACGATATCAAAAAACCAATAAACAAATTAAGTCCTCTTAAAACCAAAAATGGATTGCTCTATGTGTTGGCTGCTATAGATGCTCAAAATCGTGGACTAGACGACTTACTTATTCTCAATGAAAAAAGAAGCATTATTGAATCCTCTTCTTGTAATTTGTTTGTGGTGAGCAATGGAGTGCTCTACACGCCAGGATTAGATGAAGGCGTTATTGCTGGAACGATGCGTATGACAGTAATTAATACTGCAATTAAATCTGGAATAAAAGTGTGCGAGTGTGCGATTATGCCACAAAATTTACTCGTTGCTGACGAGATTCTGCTCACAAACGCAATTTCCGGAATTCAATGGACAGGTGGTTATCGCACCAAAAGGTATAGAAATGAAATGGCAAAGAAGTTGGTTGTACTACTTAATCAAAATCTAACAAATATTTAGAGACTTTCTTCAATCACTTGAAGGGCATAATCTAGTTCCTCACGCGTAGTAAATCTGCTGAATGAAAATCGAATACTCGGCCGCTCTGAACTAGCACCAATACCTGTTAATACATGACTACCAACATTTGATCCTGACGAACAAGCACTCCCGCCACTGCAAGATACGCCTTTTAAGTCCAAAACAAAAAGAAGCATTCCCGACTTATCGCTCGGAGGAAAAGAAACACTCAATACGGTATATAATGATTTTTCAGGCTCTGTTTGGCCATTGAATGCCACATTGGGAATGCGCTTTTGCAATTCTAGCTTGAAATAATTTTTTAATTCCCGAACATGTTGTTGATGTTCCTCCAAATTGCCATAAGCCAAATCAAAAGCTTTCGACAATCCTACTATTCCCATCATGTTTTCGGTGCCTCCTCGCAAATTACGTTCCTGAGCCCCACCTAAAATCATCGGGATACTTTTCAATTTGGCACTTACATAAAGAAAACCGATTCCCTTCGGACCGTGAAATTTGTGTCCAGCGCAAGTAACAAAATCGACTGGCAAAGTTTTTAAATCGTATTTATAATGACCCATTGTTTGCACAGTATCGGAATGAAAATAAGCGCCATTTGCTCTGCATATAGAGCCAACTCTCTCAATATCCAACAGGGTGCCTATTTCGTTATTGGCGTGCATTAAAGAGACAAGAGTCGGTATACCATCGCTCAACAAGCTTTCCAATTGAAAATAATCAATCTCCCCCAAAGCATCCACATGAAGCATTTCTAAAATGATTCCATATTTATTACACTGAATTTTAGCAGTCAATTCAACTGCATGGTGCTCGATTTCAGTCGTGATAATGCGCTTAACACCCAAACTATGAATAGCTATATTAATAGCCATGTTATCGGCCTCGGTGCCACCTGAGGTGAAGATTAGTTCTTTCGGGTCGCAATTAATGTAACGAGCAATGTTTCTTCTAGAAATCTCCAAAATTCCTTTGGCCTGTCGCCCGAAGGAATGAGAAGATGAAGGATTTCCAAATGTAGACGCCATGTGCGCACTCATCTCAGAAATAACTTCAGGAGCCATTTGAGTTGTTGCTGCGTTGTCAAGATAAATTGCCATGGAAAAATTTTTGCGAATTTACACATAATTCTAGACTTCCTTTTTCACAAGCGCTTAAAGAAAATTTATCGCTTTGAGTAACCTTTTAATAATTAACTTCGTCTTAATTAAAAATGAAATTACATGAAAACAACGTTATTCTTCGGAGCCTTATTTATTTGCTTTTCTAGCTCCTCGCAAATCTTTATAACATCAGCTCATTTTATTGACGCTTCTGATGTAGTACAAATCGGGATTGACACCAATCCAAGCATTACGCATACACCTAGTGGACCAAACCAAACTTGGGACTATGGTGAATTGAATGATTACGAAATCGATTTTATCGGATTTGGTGTGGCCGATTGGTTTAATGGTTACTCCAATTTCCCAAATGCCACACTCGGAACTACTGATGCAGATGGGATACAAATCTTTTTTAGAAAAAATACAGATGCATTTGATCTAATCGGTATTTACGGTGACTTGTTTGGAGAAGGAACAAATTCAGCAGTAGGATTTTCTCCATACCAAAGACAATTGTCATTTCCATCGACGTATGGCACAACATTTACCAATGAAAGCGTCATCAATTTGACCATAGAAGATTTTGATGATGCAGACTCGGTTGAAGTTACAGTTACAACTCACCGAACTTCTGTATTCGATGCCTGGGGAACAATCACCACACCGTTTGGCACTTTTAATGCAATCAGACAATATACAAAAGACAGCACCATACAATCTTTTACGGCTTATCTTTTCGGATTTCCTGTTTTCAACGATTCGGAAACAGTAGTCACACACAACTATTCTTTTTACAGCGACGCTCAAAACGCACGATATATTTTATTGCAATACACGTACGACCCAAACACAGAACTCTTATCTAATGTACAATGGCAAATGGCAGCACCTGTATTAAACAACCCAACAGACTTAACGCAAAATCAAATAACGATTTATCCTAATCCAGCATCAGACAATATCAATATACTCTTCGAGCAGCCATTCTTTGGAGACATCAGCATATCAGACGCCTCAGGAAAGGTTGTTCATGATGCATCTTTGGTTGGCGACAATAACCTAAATCTAGTTTTGAATAATTGGACTCCAGGAGTTTATCTGTTACAATTAAAGTCCGCATCAGAAACGTCAGTGCATCGCTTCATTATACGTTAGTAAAATCAAGTGGTTGTCATCAGAAAACTGTCCTTCATTCAGAGTGCACTGAAAAAGTAAGCAAAACGCATACTTTGAATTTTGTGAGCGATTAGGCCAAAAGCAATTTTGGCTTAATCGCTTTGTTTTTTTTTAGTCAAAAATAGGGAGTTTGACATCTTTTGGTGTATCTGATTTACTTCAAAAACGTACCGTAGCTATGCACTCTAGCTTTCCAATAGTTTGAAGTATTTATTTCTGTCACCACAATTCCTTGGCTGGTACTTGAATGAATCATGCTAACGATTCCATTCCTATTTTTTACGACAATTCCAACGTGATTTACACTAGAACCATTAGCGAAAAACACCAAATCTCCTGGTTGAACATCAGCAATTCGCAAGGGTGAAGACTTTTGTTGTTGGTCTCTAGAGATTCTGGGTATATTGATTTTAAAATTTGTGAAAACAAAAGTTACAAATCCGCTACAATCAAAGCCATTTGAATCTGTTCCACCAGCGCGATACTTCACCCCTACATATTTATAAGAAAACTCAACGATTTTCTTGCGAACATCAGAAATTTCAGTCAAAATAGGCGGTGTGGAAACAGGATCTGCATCTTGAATATCCTGAACCCCAGAGAACAACTTGGTATAGTTGGTTTTAACAGTTTCTATCAATTTTGCATTCTTTTTAGCATCGCGCTGTAAATCTTCAAGAAAATAATCGTAATCTCTCTTAAGCGCTTGAATTTCAAAACTATGTGCGGCAAAAATTTTACCGTTAACGTCGCGTTTTTTGAGTTCCAAGAACAACTTTGTAGCATCTTCAATAGCTTTTGGATTTCGTCTCCGCCATTTCTCATTTCGGAAAAGCTGGAGCATAGACAAGCTCTTGTAGTAAGATGGCAACACAGAATTCGTATATTCTACCTTCAAAATCAATTTGTTCGCTTGCTTCAATACCTTTTTGTAATGCCCCTGATCATATAGCATTTCGAGTTTATCAAAATCTTTGTTTTGACCAAAAGACAATAAAGGTAAAAAAACGAATAATATCACTGCGTAACGCATAACAACTATTTTTGACAAAAATAGCATCATCAGAGGCTGTATTGAGCAAAAAAAATCACTTCAATAAACAAGTATGTGTTAAAAATAAAATTGCCTCAATTATTCAAAACGGAGTCCTAATGTGAAAACTAAAGAATGTCGATTTTGCACGAACGAAGCTTTATTGGCCAGAACATCTGGATTAAACGCATAATACTCGGACTTTGAACGATGAATCATATAAGAAACATCAAAAACAAATCTGCCCTTTCTGTAGCCCAATCCAGCAGCAAAAAACATATTCGCGCCAGCCTCATTTTTGTGATCATTTCTGAAAGCGCGTGCATATAATGCATAACCACCTCTAACAAACCACTCTGGAGTCAAGGCATATTCCATGCCTAGTCGTGTATTCAAGGTGCGGCGATACAAATCTCGAATTAGTAAATTTTCATTAACAAAACCGTACTGAAAATTGATGTTTTGTGATGATCTAAAAACAGCTTTCCCAAAATCAACAAATTCCAAATCAATATTCATCGCCAATCGTTTCTCGAAAATATAAGCGATTGACAAAAGCCATCTACCTGGATTTCTAAAACGATACTCAAAACGACCATTGGGTTTAAAATTGTCTTCAGTGTTTACCACGCCAAAATCATGAACTGCTGTCATATCGGCGTCAAATGACTCCTTGAATCTCAACACGGTTGGCGTATGATAAGCCAAGCCGATTCTAAATTCATCCGTCGGCAAGTAAATGAAACCAAGTTTTGCATTGGCGCCAAAACCGCGAGAATTCAAATTAAACAGATAGGTAAAAGACTCTAGCGAATAGCCACTTGGCTCAATAACCTCTTCTTCATGGCGATTTATTTCGTTAAATCTGATGTTTTGAACATTGATAGATCCACCTACGTATAGAGAATTATTATAATTTCCAGACAATGCAAAAGAATACTCTGATATACCACCCTTAGCCTCGAGCGTTTTTCGGTGATACATTGAGTCGCCAACGTTTAATCTGGGTTCATAGTAAGTTTCGAAAAATGAGTTCATGTTATCGTCTATTGCGAAAGTTTGCCAAGCCAAATTCGTTGTAAACGGTCTCTCACTATTCAAATTTTCGGTCGGCACCAAATAACCATCTGAGGCAAACACATCAAGAAGGGAATTATAATTTTTACCTTCATAATAGCGCGTTGATCGAAAATCAGCCAAGCGATTGAAGGCGAATGATGTCTGTATGGCTTTCCATCCATATTCATTCACTCGTGGCGCGTTAAAGACCAATGCAAGTCCTTGAATGGGAACTGCACGCCTGGAAAATTCAGTTTCAGTATTGTTGTAAACTGATTGAACATTCGTGCTTTGTGCTCCCAGTGAAATAGAAAAGTGACCTTTAGAGAATCTTGCCAAACCTGCAGGGTTAGTGTTTATTGCTGTTGGGTCTGCTCCTAAGGCACCAAAAGAGCCTGCCATTCCCATGGATCTTGCACTTCCCCCAAAAAATATTTGAGAATTGCGTAAGGCATCCACCTCGTTTTGAGCATGTGTAATACTGGTACATACAACTGTGAAAACAGCCGATAAAACTTGAATTAACTTCATAGCTTACACGTTTCTATGGTCTTCCGCCTGTTCTTCCACCACCTGAAGACCCACCACTTGATCTTCCACCAGAGCCACTAGAACCCGCAGATCCACTGGCATTGCTGCCCCCTGAGGTTGAGCGCGATGGAGCGCTTCCTCCGCCACCAGAAGGTCGAGAGGGAGCTGGGCTGTTAGCGCCAGGTCGAGAACCAGATGGAGCTGGCGTTGCTCCCGGACGAGAAGGCGGCGCACTTTGAGGTTGAGGGCGATTTGGAGCAGGGTTTGCACCATTGGGACGCGGAGTGTTTGAAGATGGCGCTGCTGATCCAGAAGGTCTGCTAGGCGCATTGCCTTGTGTATTTGGTCGTGAATTGCTCGAATTTGGACTAGCTGTTGAATTGGGTCTAGATGGATTAGCCGAAGGACTTGCTGGAGACGTTCCCCGACCAACAGTAATAGCATTTGGATTCGAAGAATTTGGACGCGAGCTATTGGCTGGAGTTGCAGTTCCAGAACCGTTTGTTCTTGCTGGAGCGTCCACACGTGGATTCCAAGGAGCAGAGCCACTGGAGAGCACGGCATTATCATTTGTTACGGGCCTAGTATTATTTCCACGAGTCGCTTCGGTATTACCGCCATCTCTCGCAGAAACACTACCGTTACTTAATACAGCCTGCTCAATAGGTTTTCCATTGATGCCGATTGGAGAAACGCCACCCTTTCCAATACTCATATTATTTGGGTTCTGATTGCTTGAAAACGTTGGGCGGGGTCCATTGAATACATTGCCGGATGAATTAAAGCCATTGTTTCCAAAACCATTTCCAGAGCCATTACCCGCGTTGAAACCATTTGAATTACCCCAACTATTGAATCCATTTTGTCCGCAAAATCCTCCGCCCCAACCGTTATGTGGGTTGTTCCAACCACCATGAGAACCCCACGGTCCATACATTCCACCATAAGGATAGTGGTTGAAGCCGTATGGGTTGAAGCCCCAAGAATTATAACCCCAAGGATTGTAGCCGAATGAAGGACCCCATGGATTGTAGCCCCAAGAATTGTAGCCCCAAGAGTTGTGGCCCCAAGAATTGTTACCCCAAGAGTTGTTGCCCCAAGAATTGTTGCCCCAACCTGGTCCGAATTGGTTGTTACCCCAGCCTTGATTCACATTGAAACCAGGACGATTCCATCCGTTAGGATTCCCAAAAGATCCGTCATTATTTGAGTAATAGTTGTTGATTACGCGAACTTCACCAGATGCATTATCTCCTTGATAGGTAGAATCTGGATTATAATACCCAGAACGGTTTGCATTAGGATTCTCCTGCTGATAGACATACCCGTCGTAAGTCGCTTCAGGTTTTGTGTTATTTGACTTTGGTCTCATTGACGCAGGATCAGCGTAAGAGTACACATCGTCTTCGGCTAAAAAGTAAGCTTGCTTACAAGAAGACATCACCAAAGAAAGTAACGATATTAAGAACAGATACTTTTTCATGACTATTTTTTTTTAAGGTATAAACCCAATAAAAGAGGAGAATTTAATACCTTTGTTGATTACGTAAAGTTACAAAAATTGTACCAATGAACATCAATATATTATACAAATGGCATTAAAATTTGTTAAAAGAGAAGAAGATTATTCAAAGTGGTACAATGATGTTATTGCTCGCGCTGATTTGGCCGAACATTCAGATGTAAGAGGTTGCATGGTTATCAAGCCTTATGGTTATGCGATTTGGGAAATGATGAAAGACGTTTTGGATAGAAGATTCAAGGAAACAGGGCATTCGAATGCTTACTTTCCTTTGTTCATTCCTAAATCATACTTATCAAAAGAAGCAAGTCATGTGGATGGATTTGCCAAAGAATGTGCAGTTGTAACACATTATCGATTGAAAAATGCTGAAGATGGTTCAGGACTCATTGTTGACCCTGAAGCCAAACTGGAGGAGGAATTGATTGTTCGTCCAACTTCAGAAACCATAATCTGGAATTCATACCGAAATTGGATTCAATCGTATCGAGATTTGCCTATACTCATTAACCAATGGGCTAATGTAGTTCGATGGGAAATGAGAACACGCTTGTTTTTACGCACCACGGAATTCCTTTGGCAAGAAGGTCACACGGCGCATGCAACAAGAAGCGAGGCTATCATAGAAACCGAAAAAATGTTGGATGTATATGCCGAATTTGCTGAAGAGTACATGGCTATGCCTGTTTTCAAAGGTATCAAATCAGCAAATGAGCGATTCGCAGGTGCAGAAGAGACTTATTGCATCGAGGCTTTGATGCAAGATAAAAAAGCTTTGCAAGCTGGCACATCGCATTTTCTTGGACAGAATTTCGCCAAGGCATTCGATGTAAAGTTCACAGACAAAGAAGGGAAGCAGGACTTTGTTTGGGCCACCTCTTGGGGCGTTTCTACCCGATTGATGGGAGCCTTAATTATGACACATTCTGACGATGAAGGATTGGTTTTACCACCTCTTTTAGCTCCAATACAAGTTGTCATTGTACCCATTTATAAATCTGAAGAAGATTTGAACGCGATTCGTGAAGTAGCGAACAAGATCACCAACACTTTAAAATCTAAAGGTATATCTTTCAAATTCGATGACGATGACCAAAAGCGTCCAGGATGGAAATTTGCCGAATATGAAGTAAAAGGAGTGCCTGTTCGAATTGCACTAGGGCCTAGAGACATCGCCAATAATCAAGCAGAAATAGCGAGAAGAGACACCAAGGAAAAGCAAATGGTGGACTTAGATAATATTGAAATTTACATCCCAAACCTGCTTGTGGAGATTCAACAAAACCTATTTAACCGTGCAAAAAAGATGCGCGATGAAAGTATCACAGAGGTGAACAGCTATGCAGAATTCAAAGAAGTTTTGAACTCAAAAGGTGGATTTATCTTGGCTCATTGGGACGGAACGCCAGAAACAGAAGATTTGATTAAAACTGATACGCAAGCTACCATTCGTTGTTTACCTTTTGATTTCCCAATCGAACAAGGGCTTTGCATAGTCACTGGAAAACCATCTAATAGACGCGTTTTATTCGCTAAAGCTTACTAATATGTCTAAACCAAATTATCACGAAACATTGGTCAATCTCTTAAGCAAGAGAGCGGCTGTGAAACAAGATGTTTATGAGGCCATGAAAGAAAAATTCGTGGAATTTAAGCAGATTGTTGAAAAACAAATTGACCAACTGCGAATAGAAGTGACAGATGACCGCGTGCGCTGCAAAGTCATAAATAGTGGCGACTTTGAAATTCAAATTGCCGTTGGTAGCGACATTCTTGTATTCCATATGCACACCAATATCTTTCGTTTTGAAGACGAACACCCAATATGGAAAACATCCTATCTAGAAGAAAATCCTGGATTAGGCTATTTTGGAATTATCAATATATATAATTTTTTATACGACTCATTTGAATTCAACCGCAGCGAAGATGTGGGTTATTTAATTGGTCGTGTTTTCATGAATAAAGACAAGCATTTTATTGTTCAAGGGTTGGGTGATATAAGTTTGGTTTACAGTAATTTTTTCATGAATAAATTGACAGACATAAGCATGACGGAAATTATTCAGAGAGCATGCACTTTTGCCGTCGATTTCGATTCGTTTGCTCCTCCATTTAGGTCCGTAGGGGCAATTCGAGTAGATGACATGAAAGATGTGCTGCACAGCTTACAATTGCAAACCGGTAAGCGTATAGGCTTTAAATTTCAGTAAGAAAAATGGCACATTGGTTAGAGAGAACTGAATTGTTAATTGGTGCTGAGGCCATTGATAAATTACAAAACAGCCATGTACTTATTTGTGGTTTGGGTGGTGTTGGCTCCTATGCCGCAGAATTTGTAGCACGTGCTGGAATTGGAAAATTGACACTAATTGACGGAGATGTTTTTGACGAAACAAACATCAACAGACAATTAACTGCACTACAATCAACCATCGGTGTATCGAAAGCTCAAGTTTTAGCAGCTCGATTGAGAGACATCAATCCAGAAATTGAACTTAACGTGATTGAGGAGTTTATGCTTCCCGACACCATTATTGCGCTATTAAAAACAGAGCAGCCGCACTATGTAATAGACTGCATTGATTCTATCACACCGAAACTCGCCTTGATGATTGCATGCAAACGAATGAAAATCAAGATTATAAGTTCTATGGGAGCAGGAGGAAAAATGGATCCATCGCGTGTGGCTGTTGCAGACATTTCTAAAGTGGTGAACTGTAAAATGGGCGCGCATCTCAGAAAAAGACTCAAAAAAGAAAATATTGACAAGGGAATAAAAGCTGTTTTTTCATCAGAATTGCAAATCAAAGAATCGCTTAAAATGACCAATGGGCTCAATTTCAAAAAGTCTTTTTACGGCACAATAAGTTATATGCCCGCATTGTTTGGCTTACATGCCGCCGCGGAAGTTATTGATTACTTGGCAATACGAAACAAATGAAAATTAAGACCCTAATCATTATCTTCTTCCTATCGTTTACGTCGCGTGCAGAAAACCATATACTCAGTCCAAATTTTCTCATTGACGAATATATTGTGACATTAAAGATGAACTTTTGTCAATACGGAACGATAACCGATTCAATGTTGTGTAAACCAAGCGAATGGCAAAGGGTTTACCGTTCGCCTATTGTGGGCATGGACAATCGATTCGATATTTGGCAACGCGACAACGATAGCCTAATGGGCATTAGTATTCGTTCTACCACACCAAGAACCATAAGTTGGATGGAGAATTTTTATACTGCAATGATACCAGCGTTTGGAAAATTAAAAATCAATGACTCTATCTATTTCGATTATTTTTTTGCTGAAAAAACTGATGCTGCGGTACATATAGGATGGACTTATGCATTGGGCGCAATGGAGCGAGATTTACTTCAACAAGTAAAATACTTTTATGATTTAGGCATGCGCGAATTTTTAATCTTCGGTCACAGCCAAGGAGGCGCATTGTCATATTTAACATTTGCTCATTTTCACTATTTACAAAAACAAGGTAAACTGCCCAAAGACATTCGTTTTAAGATGTATTCGAGCGCTGGACCCAAGGTAGGAAACATTCATTTTGCCTACGATTTTGAAAGTTACACTCCTTTAATATGGGCCTTCAATGTTATCAATCCTGAAGATTGGATTCCTTTGATGCCATTCACTGTTCAAACCACAGATGACATGACGAGCACGCAGCCATTTATGTACATCAAAAAAGGCACGAAAACGCTTAAATTACCCTCCCGACTTGCAGTAGGGATAGCCTATAACGGCCTGAATAAAAAAACTAAGCGCGCCCGTAAATCCTTGATAAAAAATCTAGGAAAACGCGTTGGAAAACAGGTACATAAAAGTCGTCCACAATTTGGAAGGCCAAATTTTCATCACAGTCAAAACTATTGCAGGACAGGGAATCACGTGATCTTGAAAACATTTGACGCATACTTTAAAATATACCCTAAAGAGTCAGGTGACATTTTTATACATCACATGCTTGAGCCTTACTTAATGTTGGCAGAAAAATGGAATGCACAGCTCTACAAGCCTTAAAAAAATCTATGATATTGTAAAAACGCGAAGCTTACAGGCTACAGAAATTCGACTTTGGCCATCGCATCACTAAATCAGCAATCGGAAGAATACTAGGGTGTTGAAAAGAAAAAAGCCATCAAAGCGATTTTCATCACCTTGATGGCTAATAATTTCAAAACGGACAAAATCGACTAATTGATTACCAATCGCTCAACAAAAATATTTCCGTCGATTTGCACCTCAATAAAGTAAACTCCTGCTGGAATATAGTTTAAGAGAATTTCTGTATTCGTTAACACATTTTCAAAACTATTCACTATTCTACCTGACAAATCACGGATGACTACTTGATTGAAAACAACATTTCCTTCAGAAGACGCAATTTTAAATGTACCCTTAGCAGGATTTGGATAAACAGATAATTGAGTTGAAGCAGCTCCATCTATACCAAGGCCACTGAATGGGGGTCTCAAACGTACAATGGTATGCGTGTTTGGCTGATTGTTCGACCAACTCGGACCATTTGTAGCCAAATAAATTTCTTTATTCGGTCCCACACAAATATCACGAAGTCTGTTGTAAGTGTTTGCCAAATACTGCGTTTGAGAAACCAGAGCATCCATATTTTCATTTAATTCGATAGCAATAAGCATTCTGTCCTTTAAAACCGTCATTAAAAATTTGCCATCCCATTCAGGAAATAATGGATTTTCATAAAAAATCAAATCCGAAGGCGCAATAGTTGGCGTCCATGCCACCAAAGGTTCAATAACGTTATTGTTTTGACAAAAAGTAATTTCAGCACTTGTATTACAAAATCCAGCAACTGTTGGCCAACCGTAATTTCGACCTGGCAAAAGCTCCATAAATTCATCATCTGTATTTGGGCCATGTTCTGAGATAAAAATGCGACCATCAGGCATCAAGAACATGCCTTGAGCGTTTCTATGTCCCAAAGAATACACGTAAGAATCTTCAAACGGGTTATCACTAGGAATTGATCCATCTGCGTTCAATCTCAAAACCTTACCTGCCAGCGAATTCATATCCTGAGAACTAGGTTGATTTTGGTAGTCACCCGTGGTCATTAACAAAGTGCCATCCGAAAGAAAAACTACACGGCAACCAATGTGTGTGCTGTTGGCTGGGATATCATCCAAAATGATAGTTTCATTCACCAAATTGGTTCCATTGTATTCAAAACGTACCAATTTTTGTTGGGCATTGGCCGATGATGTTCCATAGGTGTATGGTATATACACATAAGGCATATTTGGGAAGTCGGGATGCAAAGCCATGCCTAACATGCCTGATTCCGAATTTTGCCAAACAGATGATTGGATGTTCAAAATTACGGTAACCTGCCCTGTTTCTGGATTCACACGGCTCACGCGGCCTCTGCGCTCAGTCATCCAAATATGGTCATCTGGGCCCCAAAGAATTTCCCAAGGAATATCCAGACCTGACGCTATAGTATCCACTTGAAGTACTGTAGAACCGATTGTGATTTGCGATTGAGCTAGTGAAAGCCCCATTGAAAAGAAAAATACCAGTGATAGATAGAATGATTTCATGATAATAGTTTTACTTGGTTTGGAGCAAAAGTAATACAAAACGCTTAAAAAACAAAAAGAGAAGGAAAGCCTTTACTCTTCTTCTCTTTTTGTCAAACCATGCTAAAACTATAAAACCCATGTCAATGTTCTGAACGAACTACTGACACCACAAAAGTACAGGTATTTTTGATATCTGCAAGTTTTTTATAAAAAAAATATAAAATATTTCACTTTACTTAAAAATGACCCTATTTTTGACGCGCAACTGATTGCAACATTTGCTTGTATGTTGAACGAAGTAATTCCTTATTTTTAGCCTCGAAAAACTATACCATGTTCTTCTTAAATAAATTAATTTACCATGTTCTATTTGCAGGTTTGATAGCAACAATCTTACCCACGTTTTCTTATTCCCAAACAAGAGACGTACTACAAGATTCTGTTTATCAGTCATATATCAACACGCTGAAATCTGGCACGCTTATGATTTGTTTATCTGATAGGGCTGGTATTCGGGCCAAATTGGTAAAGTATAATGACAGTGAAAGACTTCGGAAATTCGATATTAAATTGAAGCAAGAATTCACAGAAATAATCAATGCATTCGGAAACTATTATACATTTGGAAAAGTCTTCTTTTTTTATCGCAGTGAAATTAATTTATTGAAGAAGAAAAAATTTCATGAAATGCGTTGGTTGGATAAAACTGGGATTCAAGTAGTATCAACGACCATTGACACGGGCAGATATTTGATTGGTGAATTTTCTCAAATGGAAAGAAGCGACAGCATCATAACGAGAGATGCAAAAGGTAAAATCATCAATAAAGAACCAAAACTATCCTTTTCTGCGTTTGTGTTCAGAAATTCAAATTTCGCGATTATAGGCAAGTGGTACGCGATGCATGTTCGAGCCATACTTAGAAATAGGACAAAAATCATCCGAATCATGAATGCGCGCATCATTCGGAATTTTAGTGAAATAGAAAACATGAACAAATCCAAATAAACACAAGATAAAAGATGAAATCAAAATTAATTTTCTCGATATTGCTCCTACTAGTAACGTTTGTCGGACACGCTCAAAGGCCCGATTTTTCAGTTTTGACCAATGAACTCATTTGGAATTCGAAGGAATTTTCGATTCGCGGTATTAAAGGATTTCGTTCGATGAATAATGGAGAGGATTTTACGCGCTTAGAAAACAACAAAATCTTAAAATACCGTTTTGAGGACTTTTCGGGAAACGCAATTGAATTGGTTGATGGAAAAAAAATCATTTACAACAACAAAACCTTAGTTATTGAAGAATACGATTTCAACAGTGATGAAACCAAAATTTTGATTGCCACTAAAATGGAGTCAATTTACCGCTACAGCTATTCCGCAAGCTATTTCATACTTGATTTAAAAAGCATGAAATTGGAGCCATTGGATTTGAAAAGAGAAAGACAAACTTTGGCTGAATTTTCACCCAATGGGTGCTTTGTTTCCTACATCTCAAGCAACAATATTTTTATTAAAGACATGAATACGGGAAAAATACAACAAATAACTAAAGATGGTTTTAAAAATCAAATTATCAACGGCACAACAGATTGGGTGTATGAAGAAGAATTTGCTTACATCAAAGCTTATGACTGGTCACCAGATAGTAAGCATATTGCGTTTTTAAAATTTGATGAATCACAAGTCAAAGAATTTACGATGACACAATACGGTTCACTTTATCCAGGATTAATTACTTGGAAATATCCAAAAGCGGGAGAGGAAAATTCTAAGGTAAGGCTGTATATTCATGCCATAGGCAAAAGAAAATCAAAAGAAATTGAATTAGGCGCCTATGAATATATACCGAGAATAAAATTTTCGCCCATCAGCTCTACCCTACTTATTCAGACATTGAATCGCTATCAAAATACCTTACAATTTTATAAATATGACGCCAACGGAAAATCAAACAAGGCTGACTTATTTTACAAAATCACCGACGAAGCCTATGTGGAAATTGACGATAATTTGGCATTTATGGAAGATGGAAATTCATTTATTACTACTTCAGAAAAAGATGGATTTAAGCACATTTATCGCATCCAATTCAATGGAGATATAGAGCAGATCACGACTGGCTCTTGGGACGTGATTGAAATTAAGGGTTATAATACCAAAGAAAAAGCTGTGTACTTCACTTCGTCTGAGTACGGAGCAACACAAAAAGATTTATTTCGAATAGACCTTACTAAGAAAACTAAAACAAGATTGTCAAATAAAACAGGCCATACAGATGCCAATTTTTCTCAAGGTATGCAGTACTACATTCAAACATGGTCTGATGCGAACACGCCGCCCATAATCACTTTGCACCGCAGTACTGGAGAGCAGATTACAGTTTTAGAAGACAACAACAAATTAGTAGACATTCTTAAGCCCTATAAACTACAAAAGAAGACATTTCTAACTTTTCGAGGGGCTGAAGACCAACTCAATAGTTGGGTTATTCTGCCCTATAATTTCAATCCAGAAGAGAAATACCCAGTTTATCTATTTGTGTATGGCGGCCCTGGAAGCAATACCGTAAACGACAGATGGGAGGGCGCCAATTTACTTTTTCACGAGCTTTTGGCGCAGAAAGGATACCTTGTGGTATCAGTTGACCCCCGTGGAACTCAATATCGCGGTTCGAAATTTCTAAAATCCACTTATCTTCAATTAGGAAAACTGGAGTTAGAAGACATTATTTCAGTTGCCAATGAAATCAAAAAAATAGACTATGTTGATGGGGACAGATTAGGCATTCAGGGATGGAGTTATGGAGGATATATGTCTTCTTTGGCCATGACAAAAGCTGCAGGCGTTTTTAAAGCGGGAATTGCCGTTGCCCCGGTTACCAATTGGCGTTATTACGACAATATATACACAGAACGTTTTATGCGCACACCACAGGAAAATGCAACAGGTTATGATCAAAACTCACCTATCAATTTTTGCGAAAACTTAGAAGGGCATTATCTATTAATTCATGGTTCAGGTGACGATAATGTACACTATCAAAACACCATGGAGATGGTCAATGCTTTGGTTGCTGCCAACAAGCAATTTGATATGTTCATTTATCCAGACAGAAATCATGGTATCTATGGCGGAAACACGAGAGTGCACATTTTCAATCAGATATTAGAATTTACGCTAAAAAACCTATAAAAATTGCTGCAGTTGTATTGATTTTTTTAGGTTTAAACTTAATTAACAAAATTTTATATACCTGATGTAATCAATAAGCAAATTGTGATTAATTTCGGGCATTAATTTTTAAACATAATTTTTTTAACAATACAATGAGCGAAATTGCCAAAATCGAATTAGAAGGTAAGGTATATGAATTACCAGTAATCACAGGGTCGGAAAACGAAAAAGCCATTGACATCTCGAAACTTCGTGCATTGTCAGGTTACATTACCTTGGACCAAGGATTTAAAAATACCGGAAGTACACAAAGTGAGATCACCTTTCTAGACGGAGAACTTGGCATTTTGCGTTATAGAGGTTACTCTATTGAAGAATTGGCTGATAAAGCTACTTTTATTGAAGTAACTTATTTACTCATATATGGTGAGTTACCTGCACAAGAGCAGCTTGAAAAATTTCAGAATAGCATTACTAAGCACACTTTGGTTCATGAAGACATGAAACAATTTTTTGAGGCATACCCAGCGCAAGCGCATCCTATGGGCATTTTGGCTTCTATGGTGTGTTCATTGTCAACATTTTATCCAGAATCATTAAATCCAAATCGTACGGAAGAAGCCTTCGATTTGACTATTCTTAGACTTTTGGCTAAATTACCAACATTGGCTGCTTGGTCTTATAAAAACTCTATGCGTCATCCTTTCATGTATCCTAAAAACAATTTGGATTATTGCTCGAATTTCTTGCACATGATGTTTGCCATGCCCACAGATGAATATCAAGTTGACCCAGTTATTTCTTCTGCGCTAAATAAATTATTGATTCTACATGCAGACCACGAGCAAAACTGTTCAACATCTACTGTTCGAATCGTAGGTTCATCTCAAGCAAATTTATACGCTGCAATTTCTGCGGGTATCTCTGCACTTTGGGGTCCTCTTCACGGTGGTGCTAATCAGGCAGTAATCGAAATGTTGGAACAAATTCACAATGACGGTGGTGATGTAGACAAATGGGTTTTGAAAGCTAAAAATAAGGATGACTCATTCCGTTTGATGGGCTTTGGACACAGGGTGTATAAAAACTTTGATCCGCGCGCCACAATCATCAAAAAAGCTTGTGATGACGTATTAGAATCTCTTGGCGTGAATGACCCTTTGTTGGACATCGCGAAAAAATTAGAAAAAGTTGCACTTGAAGATGATTATTTCAAAGAACGTAACTTGTATCCAAACGTAGATTTTTACTCTGGTATCATTTACAAAGCAATAGGCATTCCCACGGACATGTTTACAGTAATGTTTGCTATCGGACGCCTACCAGGTTGGATTGCCCAATGGAGAGAAATGCGTTTGGGTGGTGAGCCAATTGGACGTCCAAGACAAGTTTATACAGGTGCCACTGAGCGCGCTTATGTTTCGATAGAAAAACGTTAATAGATTAGAATAAATAATTTTAAAGGCTGTCCCTCATTTGTTGGATGGCCTTTTTTAATTCAAATAGTTATGAAGAAATTTGCATTGGCACTACATGGAGGAGCAGGCACCTTGGTAAAAGGGATGATGACCGAGGAAAAAGAAAAACAATACAGGTCTGCTCTTGAAAATGCATTAAACGTAGGTTATCGCATTTTAGAAATTGGCGGAAGTGCTGTGTTGGCAGTTGAAGAAACAGTGAAATCATTAGAAGACTGTCCACTCTTTAATGCTGGTAAGGGAAGCGTTTTTACTAATCAGGGCACACATGAGATGGATGCGTCAATTATGGATGGAAGTAATTTGGATGCTGGCGCTGTTTCGATGATTTCTGGAATAAAAAATCCAATATCATTGGCTAAAGACGTCATGTTGAAAAGCGAGCATGTTTTTTTGGCAGGAGAAGGAGCGTTGAAATTCGCAGAAGAATTGGGTTATTCGTTTGAAAAAAATGAATATTTCTATGATCAATTTCGCTACGACCAATGGCAAGAAATTAAAAACACAGATAGTTTCCAACTCGACCACAGCAAAACGAAGAAAGACGAAAAATTTGGAACTGTTGGTGCAATAGCTCTTGACCAACATGGCAATTTAGCTGCTGCTACTTCGACCGGTGGCATGACAAATAAAAAATGGGGTCGCGTTGGCGACAGTCCGATTATTGGTGCTGGAACCTATGCCAACAACAAAACCTGCGCGGTGAGTTGCACAGGCAGTGGGGAGTTTTTCATAAGAAATGTTACAGCATTTCAAGTATCCGCGTTAATGGAACACGCGGGTTTGAACATTCAAGATGCCACGCGCGAAGTTGTGCAAAAGAGATTATTAGAAATGGGTGGTGATGGTGGTTTGATAGCCATTGACAAAAACGGTAACATCTCCATGGAATTTAATACCGAAGGCATGTATCGTGCATGTAAAAATTCGGATGGATTGGAGGAAATTGCGATTTATGGGTGATTTTGTGTTTTAGGAATTCTCAAAACACAAATCTCCTATTTTTTTGGTGAACTATTTATGGATAATGATGAAAAAAAATCAGCAATTTTAAAATCGCTTCACAACCACTTCAAAAACAACTCAAATAAAAGTAAGAGAAATTAATATCCGCACACTTAAATTGAATTAACTTTATCTATATACCTCATATCGAAGCAGAAAAATCCAGTTAAACCAAAAGATGTGTTAAAAATCTAAATGCGTTTAAAAACACCTTTGAATAAATTAGTACTGAACAAAAGCACGAGTACACTTAAATAGTTCCCATGAAAATAACCGAATCAGACAGTCTGCACCAAGCTTTAGAAAGCAAATCAACACGAGAATTGCTCATGGGCATCAATCAGGAAGATGCCAAAGTACATGTGGCAGTTGGGCAAATTATCCCGGACATTGAAAAATTCATTGATGCGGCTTTAGAAAAGATGCAAAACGGAGGACGTTTGTTTTATATGGGCGCAGGCACAAGTGGCCGATTAGGCGTTGTAGATGCTTCCGAATGCCCGCCAACTTTTGGTGTTCCTCATGATTTGGTAGTAGGACTTATTGCAGGCGGAGACAACGCAATTCGCAAAGCAGTAGAATTTGCTGAAGACCACACAGAGCAAGGTTGGAAAGATCTTCAAGCGTATCAATTTGATGCCCAAGATGTTTTAATAGGAATAGCTGCATCAGGGTCAACACCTTACGTAATTGGTGCATTAGAAAAGGCAAATGAAATTGGTGCAGTAACGGCCTGTATCACTTGTAACCCAGAGAGTCAAGTGAGCAAAAGCTGTTCCTTTCCAATGGTTGCGGTTGTCGGTCCTGAATTTGTAACTGGAAGCACGCGCATGAAGTCTGGCACAGCCCAAAAACTCATACTCAATATGATTTCCACTACCCTGATGATTAAACTAGGAAGAGTTAAAGGAAACAAAATGGTTGATATGCAGTTAAGCAACAACAAACTGATTGATCGGGCAGTGAGAATGATTCAAAGTTCGCATGAAATAGAAGATCATGAAGCTAGAAAAATGCTAGAAACACATGGATCGGTAAGAAATGTTATCGAACAACTTGATAAAGCAAAATAATGTCTGAGTTAACTATTTTAACGACAAGCAAATCGGTCCGTGTAGCAATTCAAGGCAGTGAAAAATCAGCAAAAATTGCATTAATTGCGCTGCATGGCTATGGTCAACTTGTGCCCTTTTTTATAAAAAAATTCCAAGCATTAGACCCAGAGTTGATGTACGTTATTGCACCTGAAGGTTTACATCGTTTTTATTTAAAGGGCGCATCAGGTAGAGTCGGTGCATCTTGGATGACGAAAGAAGCTCGCGAGCAAGACATTGTGGACAACCTCAATTATCTTGACACGGTATATCAGAAGTACATTACAAAAGAGCATTTTGATGAAGTGATTGTCTTAGGATTTAGTCAAGGAGCAGCAACAGCAGCAAGATGGATTGAGCATACGCAAAACAAAATTGATACGTTCATTCAATGGGCTGGCGTATTTCCGCCCGATCTTGAGTTCGAAAACAAATACATTAAACTTAAAAGTATTAAGCATTACTATGTTGTAGGCAATCAAGACCCATACTTCTCAGACGACCTATCAAACGAATACAACCAAACGTTGTGGTTACAAAATCATGAATTCAATCCACAGATTGTGCACTTTGAAGGTAAACATGATATAGATTCGAACACCCTTCAACAGATACTGAACAAAGTTGACTAATTTTGTAAGTCATTTTACCTCTTACAAGACATGAAAAAAGCAGGACTTATCATTTTAGATGGCTGGGGAATTGGAAAAAAAGACCATTCAGATGCCATATTCAACGCGTCTACGCCGAACTTCGATAAACTTTGGTTTAGCAGTGCACACGCCACTTTGCGAACTTCGGGTCTCGAGGTTGGTTTGCCAGATGGGCAAATGGGCAATTCTGAAGTAGGGCATCTGAATATTGGCGCAGGTCGCATTGTGTATCAAGAGCTTACGAGAATCGATAAATCTATTGAAGAAGGTATTTTTTTTCAAAACAAAACATTACTTGAGGCTTTCGAAAAAGCAAAAAACAATAAAACGAAGGTTCACCTCATCGGTTTAGTCTCGAATGGTGGTGTTCATTCATCACAGCAACATTTGTATGCTCTTTGCGACATGGCCACCCATATGGGTGTTCAAGAAACATACATACATGCATTTACAGATGGACGAGATTGCGATCCGAAATCGGGAAAACATTTTTTGCTTGAGCTAGAAAATCACATTCAAAATAAAAACATACACATTGCATCCGTTATAGGGAGGTATTATGCGATGGACCGCGACAACCGCTGGGAGCGCATCGCCAAGGCATATCAACTATTGGTGCATGGGCAGGGCCAGATGGCAACTTCGTTAGAAGCTCTTTTCAACGATTCTTATGCTGCCGGAATTACAGATGAATTTATTGAAGCCCATGTTTTGAACTCAGGCAAAATTGAAAGTGGCGATGTGGTTATCTTCTTCAATTTCAGAACTGACCGACCTAGAGAATTAACAACTGTACTTACACAGGAGGTGGTTGCCGAATTCAATATGTATCCTTTGGATTTGCACTTTGTGACCATGACTCAATACGATGAGAAGTATAAAAATATACATGTAGTGTTTCAAAGCGACAATTTAATTAACACCCTCGGAGAGGTCGTTTCTAATTACGGGTTGTCACAATTACGCATTGCAGAAACCGAAAAATACCCTCATGTAACCTTCTTTTTTAGTGGAGGTAGGGAAAACGAATTTTCAGGTGAATCACGTATTATGGTCAATTCAACCAAAGTATCCACTTACGATTTACAACCTGAAATGAGCGCATATCAATTGCGGGATAAACTGATTGAATCTCTTCGTAGAGGAACAACTGACTTTTTCTGTTTAAACTTTGCGAATGCTGATATGGTAGGACATACGGGTGTTTACAAGGCAATTAAAAAAGCGGTTGAAACTGTTGATTCTTGTTTGGGGGAAATCGTAGAAGCAGCTCAAAAATTGGATTACGAACTCATCATTATCGCAGACCACGGCAATGCGGATTTTGCAGTGAATGAAGACGGAAGCCCAAATACAGCCCACTCGATGAATCCTGTTCCCATAATTTATGTTAGTCGGCATCAAAACATTTCAATCTCAGATGGTATTTTGGCAGACGTGGCGCCAACTATTTTAAAAATTATGGGTATTGCCCAACCAAAAGAAATGACAGGTCAAAACTTGATATTCTAAGTTCGTCTACTAATCCCCGTGACAAAAAACAATTGGCTTACGTTCGCATGGTCATTCTCTAAACTAGCAGCGATTTAGATGCATCGTTGTGGAATTCAAAAAAGTCGTTCAGAGTACCAAGTCAATAACGTGCTCGATGAAAATTATTATTGTTTGATAATTTTCACAAATGTTTCAAATGTAGCGCTTTGAACGCGCAAGAAATAAATTCCTGAAGTCAGCGTATGAATTGAAATTTGAGTTTCAGAACCGGTTACCGATTGTTGCAAAATCACCTGCCCGAGCGCATTCAAAATGTTGATTGAAGCATTTTCAGGTAGATTTTTAATATTCAGAGAATGTGTAGCTGGATTCGGATAAACTACAATTTGATTCATCCAAGTTTCATTTGGCAGTGACACATTGGAATTGGGGTCGTGTTCAAACAATTCAATTCCTCCTAAGTCATTGCCAGAAAACATCTCTAATTGTCCATTTTCGTTCAAATCGCCAATACAAAAAGCACTGTAGGATTGAATATTAAAACCAATAAAATTGTTTCCGTAAATATCGAATTCTGTACCGGGAAGCAAGTTGTTTTCTATACCCGTAGCGTAATGCATTTTACCATCGCGAGCGCCAATAAACAGGTGCCATACGTTGTTTACATCTACAAAATGAGGTACAGCATAACCATCAGGTGAATTAGGAGCCACATCTATATTACCCAAATTCGGATTGACCATAGTAAATTTTGGAACCGTTGGCGTGCCCGTGTTTTGATAATACTGCATTACACCATTTTTATTCCCAATAACCAAATCCAAAAGACCATCGCGGTTGATATCGACCAAAGTTGGCGCCGAAAAAGAGCCCAAATTGATTATATTGCCGTCTTCATCTTGCAAATTAAAAACTTGGGTTGTAAAATTCATAGTAGCGTTTGGACCTGCAGCATTGGTGAAAAGGTGAATTCTGCCAGTTTCATTTCCAACAACCATATCCAAATCACCGTCGTTATCCAAGTCGCCGAAAGTTGGAACAATACGTAAACCCAAGCCAAAAGAATTGAGATTGAATTGGTTATAAGTAACGAAAGTGAAAACTGGATTTTCAGCAGTTCCTGTATTTCTGTAATAAGCCACTCGAGACTCTTTATCTAACACTGGTTTATAAGCAAAGAAATTGGCGACCAGCAAATCTTTTAAACCATCACCATTCACATCCACCAAGATGGGAATACTTCCAGTGCCTACATCTATCATATCAGCCTGTAGAAAGTTTGATTCTTGAAAAACAAAGTTGGGTTCCTCATTAGTTCCCGTATTTTTATATCTCCAGACGCTATTCATATTTTCAGAAACAATTTTAGCATTTGGTGAAACAACAAGATCTTTGACACCGTCATGGTCTGCATCCACCAAAAAACCTCCAGGAAACAAGGTAACGCTGGCTGGCGTTGAATTTCCTGGGAAAAAATAGTCAACAGCAACAATAGATGAATTTGTATTCGGCGCCGTGCCACCATTTTGCATTTTCACCAAATTTGGGTAGGCAATATCACCAAGAACAAGGTCCATTACGCCATTGTTGTTATAGTCGAGCGCCAATAAGGTAGATCCTGCGTGGCGATCATCTCTGTTGTTTTCCATTTCCACAATTTCTTCATCTGTGAGCACAAACTCAGGGTTCGGAACAGAGCTTCCGCCACTTCCGCAAGGGAATATATTACTGTTTAAGTTAATCGAATTATCTGTATCACTTTCCGTAAAATTACCCCAACATTCATTGCGCAGTTGATACTTTAGTGAATCAGGAACACCAAAATCTTCCATACTCAAATTTTTGTGGTATTCGATTCTGGCTCCACCAATATGAAAAGTTAAAATATCCAAATCGCCATCGCCGTCAACATCAGTATAAGCGGGAATATCAGCAGAACTTACATACAATATAGCGTTCACTGAGCCTTGCATAGAACGCAGGCTTGCCTCTTCTAAGACCCAAATATGACCATCAGTTTCATTGCCTACATTCCGATAAACTTTAATTCCTCCAATGCCATAAGTGAAAATATCTGGAAGGCCGTCGTTGTTATAATCCACCAAGGCTGCACGGTAGCGCAAATCACTGGGGAAAGAAAAACGGTACTCCGATGCTTCAACGTAAACATCTTCTCCGCCCATATTTTTACTTAGAAATATTCGGACTTGGTCATCGCTTCGATCAAAGACAAACAAGTCCATTCGACCGTCAAAATCCATGTCAATCTGCGAAAACTGCCCATAATTTATTCCGCCAGCCCATGGTATGCTAATCTCATTTCCGGCAAACAAAAGATTGATGTGGTTGCTTCTTTCGAAAGAAAACTGAGCCAAGCCAGCACTTATGCAAAACACCAGGGATAAAACAAAGGAAAGCCGAACAATTCGAATCATTATATTTAGGCGTTAGAGAATATATAACAGTTGGTTAGTACAGTGCGAATATAGACAAAATCCATTATTTTTGGTATCATAAAGTTAATCAAAATGATATTAGCACTTGTTTTAGCTGTTTTGAATTTTACAAATGGTCTCTTTGGGAAGACCTATTTCTCACCATTAGCAGGAAGCACATGCGGGAGCATGAAACCAAGCTAGTTAAATTGGTGTAAATCTACGATTGATAGTTTGTATGATTATTTGGAATCGTAAAACACCAAGGACTTCAAAGTTTTGAAAGTTGGAAAAATCGTTTTAGAGTAGTATTTCAATAAACACTCACAAAATTCACTTTGACATTTGGCATCTGCGGGCAAAACAATTACAGTTTTTATGGTGGGTGTCGCGCAACAAGAAGGTTTTTTTAACTACAATTGAAAATCATGTAAGGCGCATGGGCTGAAAATACGTTCAAACAACCATTTTACCAAATATGCTATTCACAAGATAAAAATTTACAAAATTTAATATTTTTTCAAAAAAACATCTTTTCTAAAAATATCTAAAAACGCTTTAAATACTAAGTAAGTGAAATGAATGTGAGAAGATTTCTGAAATTTTATAGCTATTTTATTTAAAATTTCCTAACAATTTTGAACAAAAAAAACTTTTGAATTGTTAAAGTATGGTTAAAAGGCGTTATCCGAAAAGCCAATAGAGTAGGAATTAAAATAATTTATTTTTATGGATCACATTAAAATTGCAAGCGACAATTATGTTGCATTTACGTTCTTTATTGGAACGATGGCCATGATGGCCGCATCTGTATTCTTCTTTTTTGAAGTAGCCAATACTGAGAAAAAATGGAGAACCTCTGTATTAGTTTCAAGTAATGACCACTTTCTTGGCGAATGTCGTGTTTTAACATTCAATAATTTTAAGGTTTTTGCGACGCCAAAAAAAAAAGATGACGCAATCAGCAAAAGTTTTCTTTAAAAGAAAGAAACTTTGGGCAGAAAGCTCCTTTTTTTGTTAAAAGTAAGCTTGCTATCGAAAAAAAAGCAAATAAATAATATAAAATTTCCCAGTAAAATAGGTGTTTTTAAGTTTTTTTTTTAATAAAGTTCAATAAAATAGAACAAGATTTCAAAAAAAATGTTAATGTTATATAATCAAATAATTGTAAATATATGTTAACATTAGAAATGGCTGCCGCAGGTTCGGCAGAAGCGCTGGAAGCAGCAAGAGAATTAGCAAGAATTGCGCCTGACAATTACGTCGCGTTTACATTCTTCATCGGTACAATGGCCATGATGGCCGCATCTGTATTCTTCTTTTTTGAAGTAGCCAATACTGAGAAAAAATGGAGAACCTCTGTATTAGTTTCAGGTATTATAACTTTTATCGCAGCGGTGCATTACTACTACATGC